>JAEEGL017214570.1_pt1 | contig 72340 bp, 47 predicted proteins | sample 9134231 | NCBI WGS metagenome assembly JAEEGL01 (sample SAMN16246548, study PRJNA631951) | gut metagenome | biome: gut microbiome; feature: rumen; material: fiber-attached | host: Bos | place: Iran: Karaj | collected 2018-10 | reverse complement strand
TCAAGGGTATCCTCGAGGCAATGGACGGTTGCCCAGTGAACATCCGTTTGCTGGATCCCCCACTCCACGAGTTCGTTCCCCACGATGCCGCTGGTCAGGAAACCATGGCCAAGGAAATGGGTGTGAGCGTAGCCGACATCAAGAAGCGCGTTGACAGCCTTGCCGAGAACAACCCGATGCTTGGTCACCGTGGTTGCCGTCTGGGTATCACATTCCCCGAGATCACCGCTATGCAGACTCGCGCCATCCTCAGCGCAGCTTGCGAGCTGAAGCAAGAAGGCAAGAACCCCATGCCAGAGATCATGGTGCCACTGATTGGTATCCTCTATGAGCTGAAGCAGCAGAAAGCCATCATCCAGCGCGTAGCCAAAGAGGTGTTTGCTGAGTATGGCATCGAGGTTGACTTCGAGATCGGTACAATGATTGAGATTCCACGTGCTGCCCTGACCGCAGACCGCATTGCTACAGAGGCTGAGTACTTCTCATTCGGTACCAACGACCTCACACAGATGACCTTCGGTTACAGCCGCGACGACATCGCATCCTTCCTGCCTGTATATCTCGACAAGAAGATCCTTAAGGTTGACCCATTCCAGGTGCTCGACCAGAACGGTGTTGGCAAACTCATCAAGTATGCCGTCAAGAATGGACGTGAGGTACGTCCCGAACTGCGCTGCGGTATCTGTGGTGAGCACGGAGGCGAGCCCAGCTCTGTCAAGTTCTGCGCTAAGATTGGCATGAACTACGCTAGCTGCTCACCATTCCGCGTACCTATCGCTCGTCTGGCAGCCGCACAGGCAGCAGTGGAGGAATAAAACTTCTGAAGTCGCTGGGGGCAGAACGCCTGCCCTCAGTGCTTTCTCAATGTTCAATGAATAAAGATTTAAAAGATGGATGCACTCGAACGTTTAGGAATTATTTGTTTGGTATTCTCATGCCTTGTTGTATTGCCATTATTGGTATACGTAGGTGCCATGCGTGGTGATTGGCTCTTGGCAGGAATGATTTCTATCATTGCGTTGCCAATGCTGTGGATAGCAGGGCTGAATACGTCGGAATTTCTGACAAAGCCATTTGCAGAGAAGAAAATCACAGGGCTCATGAGCTGGGTCATCGCCATTATTGTTAGTGGTATCACCTATCTCGTTTTTGGTGCACTGCTGGTTGTGCTCTTCAAATTCTTGCAAGTGATTTGATGGCGTAAGTGCCGACATCTGCACATGATAGGCGGGAGACATCTTATGATGTCGCCCGCTTTTACATGTAGGTGTACAAACAACCAAATTGTAGGCGCTTTATTTGGACAGCAAAGTTTTTTTAGCTAATTTTGCATGTCAAAAAACACGATATTGATATGAAGTTTGAAATATTTAAACCGCACGCTCTCTTCGAACAGGGGAAAGTCAGTATGCAGGCCGATAGTATCTTCCCTGCCATGGGAGAAGCCACCATACACGACAGACTGTTCGTCGTCGCTGACGGAATGGGCGAACTGGCAAAAGGCAAACTGGCCAGTAAGGCCGTATGTCAGGCTTTGGCCGACTATTTCTTTCAAGTTACCTGCCCCGATGAACCGTGTACCGACACTATGCTCGCTGAGGCATTTGAGGCAGCAAAAAGCAGGGTGAATGACAGCTGTCCACAAGGTGGAGCCGCCTCGGTGGCCATGCTTTATTTCCATCGTCATGGATGCCTAGCCGCCCATGTGGGCCATTGCTGTATCTACCACATACGTCCTAAAACCCGTTCTTTACTTTATAAGTCGGCAAGACATGAGGGTTCCATTGCAGCCAAAGACCCCAAAGCCATCGTTCCCACCGTCGCTCATATCACCAATGTGCGCTATGGCGACTATTTCCTTTTGCTCTCTCAAGGAGCGGCAGACGCCATCTCAGACAACCGTGTGATAGAGATGGTCTGTGCCAAAATGGAGGATGAATATAAAATTGAGCAATTCAAGGTGGCACTGGAAGCCTGCGGTGACAATCACTCTGCATATCTTATAAGAGTCAGTGGCGTGATGCAGGAGGCGCTCGACGAACACCTGCATGACGATGAGCAGCAACTTATGAAAAGCGCCAATCTGCAGCAAATCTCTTCGGCAGCAGCACCCTCTGTCGCCCAGCCTCCTCGTACGGCCCAGCCCCCTCGTGCAGCCCAGCCCCCTCGTGCTACTCAGTCGCCCCACACAGCTCAGCCCTCTAGCTCAGCTCAGCCTTCTCGTGCAGCTCAGCCCTCCAGCGCAGCCCATTCACCCCAGTCCTCCTATTCACCCCAGCCAAAAGAGGAAAAGAAGGGTGGAGCTTTTGTCACCGTATTAGCGGCTTTGGCCACGCTGGCCATCCTCGCCGGTACGTTGTTCTATTTCGGACGTTCGAAGAAAGAGCCAGAACCAGAAATCGTAGAGGAGGTGGTGAAAAAAGACACCATCAAGAAAGACACCGTCAATGTGATGGAAGTGGAGCGTAATAAAGTGAAAAAAGACACCACCAAAGTGGAGAAACCTGAGAAATCGGCATACCGGGCTCCTGAGCCTGACTCCGTGAAGGTAGAGGATATCGATAGTGATATACCAGCAGTGCTCGATGCCCCATCATCGTCTGGCGAGCCCACCGATCCATCTACGAGACAACAGCAGGAACCCACCACAACTCCTCCTGCCACCTCAACGTCTCCCACTACCTCTCCCACCACCACGGCACCCGCCAATCCTAATCAGGTGACGCCCCGCCCCGTGATTCCCGAGGATGAGTAGCCGGGAGCCTTTTCCCTCTCAACTATAGGGTTTCTCCTCTCACACAATAGGATAAATCCTTCTTTCTGCCGCCAGTTCATCATTATCTTTGCATCACAAAATGGCACGTGATGTGTCAATAGAAGAGAAAGATGAGCTGGCGGCTCTTCATATGCTCTTCCGCAGACTGAGGCTTTTCCTCAGCAAATCTGCGCAATAACAATACTTACTTCATACAACTATCCCTTGATTATTTTGATTTATGAAAAAAGGCAGGATGGATGTGAATCCGTCCTGCCTTGATTTTTTATCTAGATCATCTAGATTTTCTAGATTTTCTAGACTATCTAGATTTTCTAGACTATCTAGATTTTCTAGATCATCTAGACCATCAAGCTTTCCTTTTTACTTAAACACCTTCACGGTCTTCTCTGTGCCGTCAGCGTAGCTGATCTTCATGATGTTGACACCACGCTGGGCTGCGTTCAGACGACGGCCGCCGAGGTCATAGAACTGCACGCCAGTCACCTGACCCTTGCTGTCCACATTGCTGATAGCAGTCGACTGCCCCACGACGGCAGCGTTGGCATTCACCACCTCACCGGTTTCACGGTTGATGATCAAGCCCACTACACGCAGAGTGATCTTCTCCTTGTTTACAATGATCGGCTGGTTGGCAGTGTTGAGTGCGTCCTCCAGATAGAAGGTGTATTTGTGGTTCATCACCTTGTCGGCCTCGATGGTGGCGGGGAGGCTGCTGTAGATGCCACCAATCTGTGAAATCATGATGGCCACGTCGTTGAACACCACGCCTGGTACATAAGAATCCAAGTTCTCAAAGCCGCCCATCGGCCCCAAACTGCCACCAGCGTAGTAGTTAGACTGATCCCATTCGGATCCAGGCTCTCCGCTCAGACCGTCTGCCACCAGCACGTACTCAATGGCGAACTTATTGCCTGTCACATCGTAGGCAAAGGTCACGTCGGTGTTCACATCCACGGTGTTGCCATCAGCGCCCCAAGTGGCGGTGAACTCGATGCTACCATGTCCAAACTCCTTGCTGCGATCCTGCAAGTCTTTGACTACTGCCATGTCACTATTACCCGTGCCAGAATAGGGGTCTACTTCGATTGCGCGGTCAATCCAAGCGTCGGGGTAGCCTTCAATCTTGGAGGGGAAGTTGTCTGCGCTCAAGATCTCCATGGGGTCTCCGTTGTGATAGCTGATACGTACGAAGTCGTCAGGATACATCTCTGCCAGGGTCTCCAGTGCAACGAAACCACGGGGGCAATAGCCACACCAGGTACCGGTGTACTCCTCGATGAGAGCCTTGTGCTTCGGGATGGTGTTAAGCACCACAATAGGAGTGACGGCCTCTGGGTTGACGTCATCGTTGTCCACACCGTTCACCTTGGTCACCTTCAGAGCCAGGTCATAGTTGCCTTTCTCTGTGATAGCGGGGAGTGTCAGCGTGGTGGTGCAGCTCTGACCGAAGAAACCGTCCACTGGAGTGGCAAGGTCGAAGTGCTGTGCGCCAGATGTGCCGGCAATGGTATACTCCAGGTCAAATGACTTGATGCCCTTTGAGCCATGGTTCACTACCTGTACAGGAATTTCAATCTCACTGCCTGTCATCACGTAGATCTGGCTGCCGTCTTTCGGTGCAGCGGCGTTGTCTTTCACCTTACTGCCAGAGACAGTCACCTGAATGATGGCACTGATGCCAAAGATCTCTGAGTGCTCCATCCATTTCAGGAAGGTCTTGGAGGTGTGAAGCCAGAAACCGTTTTCATGCTGCTCTCTCACCATGGCGATGGGGTAGGCGGTCTCTTCGTTGCTCACCTCGTCGATGGTGAGTGTGTAACCCACGTAAACACCTTCGGCGGGGATGATATAGGGCTTCTCAAGTTTCACGGTCACAAAGCCAGGCTCAGAAGGCACCACACTGGCGCTGGCCAGGTCGGGCACGTTCTTGTTGTCCTCCAGACGCAGCTGACTGCTGATCCAGCCTGAGATGCCACTCACACCAGTCAGATCCTGTACGGGGAAGGTGATAGCCTCAATATGAGTACCTGTCAAGGCTGGGTCTTGGAGTTTGATGGCTACATCGTAGGTTTGGGCTTTTCCTTCACCGAAGGTCACAATTTCCTCCTCGCCTGTGTAGTAACCATAGTCGATGCTGCTACCAGTGTCACTGGGGTCGATGTCAGGATATTCGGGTGTGGCGGCGTCGGGCTGTATCTCTGAGCCCAGGCTCTCTACGGCCCTCCATGCAATCTCTGAACGACGCTCCTCGCCTGCGCCACGGTAGATGGCCTGTACACCAAACTCTTCCGGACCGATCACGAAGAAGTAGACGTTGCGGTTGTTGCCATTGACATAGAAATCATAGTTTTCCGTGAAGTCATAGGGAATCTCTGTCATCGTCTCATCAACATACTGATAGTTGTCGGCGTCAATCTCCAAAGGTCGCACTTCACCATTCACCTTGGTGTAAAGCTGGTATGTGACTTTCTCGGGAACAATGAAGTTGCCGTCTACGTCAGAGCAGAAAATGTCAAAGTCAAGGTACCCCCAGCCATAGCCATAGTCGTAGTATTCGTAGCCGCCCTCATAGATATCATTGATGATGGGAGTGGCGGGAGTGGCAGCTATCTCTGTAAATGGAGCAAGCATGGCTTTGTCGTAAGCGGCAGCATAGAATACTTCTTCTGTGCCGGCGTTCACTAAGAAGGTGGAGCTGTTGCTCAGTGTCTTGGTGGCGGCATCGTAGTCGAAGGTGATATCTGTGTCTGACAGGGAGTATTCCGTGTACCACTCCTCATAGTAGTCATCCCATATGGCCTCTGCGGTGGCTGAAACAAGATACTGGTAGTAGCCTGTAGTCTCGTCACCACCCATAAACTGACCGTTCTTAAACGTCACTTTGTCACCACTGATGGTACCCTTCACCCAGGCATCAGGCAGGCCGCTGTACAGACCTTGTACCCATACGTCATCGCCGTCAAAACCTACTTGGGTGATATGTGACTGAATACCTTCGCCAGAGATTGAATAGGATGAGGTGGATAAACCTTCAGGAGCCTGAACAGGCTTCTCGTTCATGACGGTCATCCTGATATTCCAGTCACCATAGCCTGCCCAGCTCTCACCATCTTCATAGTCGCCTACCAGACCCACTACGAGGTCACCCGTCTGCAGGGGAGAACCTTGTGGGGTGGTGATGGCACCAGTGGCGGGATCATAGTTGAGGGTGATGGTCTGCTCCTCTGCTGGTGAGTACCACTGTTCGTTCAAGTCGTAGGCCACCAGTTCGTAGTAGATATCGGCGTCTGGTGTTTCCATGGCCTTCTGTGGGAAGTCGATGGTGATGGTGTTGCCGTTGAGTGTACCTTTCACCCATGAGTTGCAGTTGTATTGCGAGATGATGTTCTTGATGTAAACATCATTGTTATCGCCGAAGACTACATTACCCATACCTCCTGTGAAGGAGGTGGTCACCACATAGAAGATATACACATAATAGGCGTCGCCGCTGCGTAGGTAGTTCTGCTGACGACCTGCTGGCTGGTCCACAATGTAGCTCTCATCGCCTGTGATGGCACGCTGAACGCGCTGGGGCAGAGATGATTTACTGGCGTTGGCTTTCTTCACCAAATGGGTGCTTTTCTTGGCCAATGCGGCACGTGCGGAGGTCAGACGTTTCATGTCGACCTGACGCTGCAAACTTTTTTGTGGCACACCTTTCTTTGCGGTGACGTTAGGCTGGGCGAACAATGCCTGCATGCGCTCTTGCGACAAAGGTTTCTGTGCCCATCCTGCGGCCGACACAAAAAGAGTGGCCAACAAGAAGAGAGTAATTTTTTTCATGTTTGTTGGGTTTTGATATAAAAGGTAAAATTAAAAAAGTTGTCTTGTCGTTTTCACTGCACCGGTGGAATAGGTCACACGCACTACATAAACACCGTGTGTGGGAGCCGAAGCGCGACGGCCGTCCATTGTGAAATACTCTACACGGGAGATGGAGCGAAGATCATTGTCCAACACTTGGATAGAGGCAGGGTTCCACTCATAATGCATCTGAATGGTCGGACCGGCACTTTCTACCGTGTATTTTTTCGTGATGGGGTTCAACTTGTATTTCAACAACTGAAATTCTGCCTTCAGGGTGCCCTCAGCGTCGGGTATCCACTCTGTCTGCATGCTCTTCAGTATGTTGCCGCTCATTGTGCCCACCTCTGAACTCCAGGTGCCAGTGCTACGGCGCTGGATACAGTTCAGGGGGAAGCAGGTCTGAAGTGCACCATTGCTGATCTGGCTGATCGTGTACTCCGTGCCGCAATAGACTTCTTCGGCTGTCATGTTTTTCACATACACACCCGAGGGGATGATCACTCCGTCGTCAAACTCATCCTCCACCTCTTCTGGGGTGTTGAGAGTCAGCACGGTGCCGTCGGCGATGATGTTGCCCTCAGCATCGGCAAACTGAAGTGCAAAGTCCTGGGCATGGACACTCACTAAACTGCAAATGAACGCAATTGTAAGGGTAGAAATAAATCTCATAGGCAAATAATTGATGATAAATGATTCGATGGTTTATTGATAATTTAGTTGTTCACCTGTTTTGAGGAAAGGCATAAAGTGGATGACTTGTGGCTGCAAAAGTAATAAATACTAAATAAAAACACGCAAATTATAACAATTTTATCAAAAGTGTATACTAAATAGATACACTTGAACTATCGGTTGGTCATCCGTACAATGAGGATGCTCACTTCGTAAAGCAGCCAGATAGGAAGGGCCACTACAAACATGGTGAAAGCGTCGGTAGTGGGAGTGATGATAGCCGCCAACACCAGGATGGCCACCATGGCATGTTTGCGGTAACTGACCATGTAGGCCGACTTCAGCACTTTCATCATGGCCAACAGCCAACTCAGTACCGGCAACTCAAACACGAGTCCAATGACCAAACTCATAGAGATGAGAGTGTCGGTGTATGACTGGATGGTGAGCATGTTGGACACTTCAGGACTCACTTGATAAGTGCCGAGAAATTTTACGGTCAACGGGAAAATCAAGAAATAATTGACCAAAGTGCCTAAAATGAACATCAGATAGGAACTAGACACCACTTGGACGGCGTAGCGGCGCTCATTGTCATAAAGGGCAGGGGAGACAAAACGGAAAAGGATATATATAATATAAGGTGAGGACATCAAGAGGCCCGCATACAGCGAGGTCTTCAGATGGATCATGAATTGTTCGGTCAGACCAGTGTTCATCAAGTGGATGGAGAAAGCATCCCCCCCAAGCACACGATAAGTGATAAAGTCGCTCTTGCTCGGAGCCAACACCACATCAAAAAGGGGCTCCTTCAGGCAAAAAGCGACCACTCCAAACACGATCATCACCACCAATCCGCGGATGATGCATCCGCGCAACTCATCCAAATGATCCCAAAATGTTCCTTCCAATTGCTAACAATAAAAAATGGTCAATTGTGACTGCGAAGCTGATGAGCTTGCGAATAATTGTCAATTGTCCTTATCCTTCTTCTTCTCATCCTCGTCTTCCAGGCTGTTCATGCCTTCTTTGAAGCTCTTTACGCCTTTGCCAAGACCTTTCATGAGTTCAGGTATCTTCTTACCGCCAAACAACAGCAGGATAATCAGTGCGATGACTAATATTTCTTGTGTGCCTAATCCAAACATATCTTAAACGTTGATTGATGTGGCAAATGTAATCAAAAAAAAGCAAATATAAACATCTTGACGATGTTTTTTGCTCAATTTACAAAGATTTATTTTGCTGTCACGTTTTATTGTACTACCTTTGCCCTTTGATAATCACACATTTTCGTCTATCTTTCTAAAGCTTTGGCAGAAATACTCAAATATATCGTTGATACTGACACGCAAATATTCCTTGATGTCAATGCGTGTCACAATGCGTTTTGGGATGTCTTCATGCCTCTATATAGCAGCAAGTTTGTGTGGGCATTCTTCTATCTCAGCCTGCTCTATCTCATCGCACGAAATTATACATGGAAGGTCACGTTGCTTTGGCTCTTCGCCACCATTGTGGTTATCACCATCTGCGACCAGGTCACGGCGTCGCTCATCCGGCCGTGGGTGGCTAGGCTGAGGCCCAGCAACCTCCAGAATCCTATTTCTGATGTGGTGCATGTGGTCAATGGATATCGGGGCGGAAACTATAGTTTTCCTTCCGCACATGCTGCCAACAGTTGGGGACTGGCCATCTTCATCACTATGCTTTTCCGCAACCGGTGGCTGTCTCTCTCTATCATCGCATGGGCCTTGCTCACCTGTTACTCGCGCATGTACCTTGGCGTGCATTATTTTGGCGACTTGCTGATCGGCATGCTCATCGGATGCTTGGGGGCGTGTCTCGTCTACCTGATACTCACACGTTTCACCGACATCAAGAAACCGGAAAAAATTGAGCAGGCCTACGTGCCTATCGTGGCGTTGGTGGCCACAGTGGTCGTATTTCTCGCTATCTCCGCGTATAAATGCTTCTGGCCATGACCATCCGACCCATCGCTACTTTCCATTCGCCTTTCTCTTCAAAATTCGGCATACCACGTCAGAGTGGGGTGGTGCCACAGCTAAAAGGGACCATCTGCTTCCAGCCTGAATACCGCTCGCCAGACTTCATCCGCGGTATTGAGGAATATGACTATCTGTGGCTCCTATGGCTCTTCTCTGCCAATAATGCAACGCGCGGGGGTGCCACTGTCCGTCCACCGTTGCTCGGTGGCAACCAATCGATGGGGGTCTTTGCCACTCGCTCTCCTTATAGGCCCAACCCTATCGGCCTTTCCTCTGTGCGTGTGGAGCAAGTTTGTTATGACACGCCCGATGGCCCCATCATCCATGTCGCAGGTGCTGACTTGATGGATGGCACACCCATCATCGACATCAAACCATATTTAGAGTATGCCGACAGTCATCAAGACATCAGAAGCGGCTTCACCGACACGCATGCCTGGCAACTCTTGCAGGTGGTCATCCCTGAGCACATCCGCACCGGCTACGATGCCGATTTTCTGGATATCGTCTCAGAAGTTCTGGCGCAAGACCCGCGCCCGCATTTTCACCACGACCCCACCCGTGTCTATGGCATGACTTATGATGGTCACGATATCCGCTTCCAAGTCGATGGCGGTGTGCTCACCGTCATAGAAATCTTGCCTGAGCTGCGTAAATAATAAATTTACACTTTTTTTATCAAGAAAAATTTCAGTTTACTAAAAAATAATGTACTTTTGCAGTGAAGTTTTGGAAACTTTTCAAATTGGAGCTGTTTTTCAGTCATCAATATGGATGTTGATGAAATTATTCTATGTCAATAATAAACAAAAAATAACTACAATATGAAAAAGAATTATATTGCACCACAAACAGATGTGGAGAATGTGATCACGATGCATGTGATAGCTGCTACCAATACTGATCAAGTAACCAATGTGAGTACAGATAAAAGTATAGGTATACAGCTTGGAGACCCTAATGATCCTTCACTTACAGAGCAAGATTTAACTCCCAGAACAAACGGAAGTGGCAGTCTGTGGGAGGATTAATCCTAACAGGGCAGTTGATGTCAATTCCTTAACAAAGGTTAATTTTTGAAACTTTTGGGCGAATCATTTCGCTAAATCAAAAATAATGACTACCTTTGCACCCGCAAATGAGCAGTAATGGTGCCTTAGCTCAGTTGGTAGAGCATCGGACTGAAAATCCGTGTGTCCCCGGTTCGATTCCTGGAGGTACCACTCCTCCTTTCATTATCCCGGTCATCCGCAAGGAGCCGGGTTTTTTTTGTGCCCTTTACCAAAAAAATCCCCTCCCCTTTGGGGAGGGTTAGGGAGGGGTGTTAGGTTTTGCAGTACGCTATCCCTTCAGCGGATTCCACCCTTGTGCTTTCAGTGCAAACTCCTGACCGTCTCGGGTGACAAGCATGCTGCCAAGGTTTTCTGCTGTGATGTGTCCGATCACCTTCACATCTTCCATTTCCTGTATTTTCTCATAGTCGCCGATGCTCACTGTGAAGAGCAACTCATAGTCCTCGCCGCCGTTCAGCGCGCAGGTTGTCACATTCATGTTCAGTTCCTCAGCCATCACCGCAGTCTGGTAGTCGATGGGCAGGTTCTTTTCGTAGACACGGCAGCCGCAGTGGCTTTGTTCGCAGATATGCAGCAACTCGCTGCTCAGGCCGTCGCTGATATCCATCATCGACGTGGCACGGATGTTCATCTCACGCAGACGGGCGATGATGTCGCCACGGGCCTCCGGCTTGATCTGTCGTTCTATGATATACTCTTTGCCGGCAAAGTCGGGCTGGAAGTGAGCCAACTGCTCCAACGCCTGACGCCCTTTCTTACGTGCCTCGTCTACTTGTTTGTAGTAGACAGTCTTTTCTCGTTCCAAAAGCTGCAGACCCATATAGGCGGCACCTAAGTTGCCACTGACGCAGATGAGGTCGGTGTCTTTGGCGCCACTGCGGTAGACGATATCCTCACGTGCAGCCTCGCCGATACAGGTGATGCTGATGGCCAGGCCTGTGTACGACGAGGTCGTGTCGCCGCCTACGATGTCTATGCCCCAACGGTCGCATGCTAAGCGCAGTCCGTTGTAAAACGCTTCCAAATCCTCTACTTGGAAACGCTTGCTCAGGGCGATGCTCACCACCATCTGTCGGGGGGTACCGTTCATGGCGAAGATGTCACTGATGTTGACCATCGCCGACTTGTAGCCTAAGTGTTCCATGTCGATATACGTCAAGTCGAAATGGATGCCTTCCATCAGCATGTCGGTGGTCACAAGCACTTCTTTGTCGGGGTAGTGCAGCACAGCACAGTCGTCTCCCACGCCGCGTAGGGTCGATGAGTTACGGGGTTTCAGGTCGTCTGTGAGGTGGTGTATCAGTCCAAATTCACCCAGTTTTGATATATCCATAGTTTTTGCTTTTCGTTGTTCGATATTTTATTCGCTATTCGCTATTCGCCATTCGCCATTCGCTATTTGCTATTCGCAGTGGTAACTACCTCCCCCTCTAAGTTAGAGGGGTTGGGGGGAGTGTGTTTTCTATTCGCCATTCGCTATTCGCCTTTCGCTATTCGCAGTGGTAACTACCTCCCCCTCTAAGTTAGAGGGGGGTGGGGGAGTGTGTTTTTTATTCTGCTTTCGCTGTTAGCTATTCTGCTTTCGCTGTTAGCTATTCGCTGTTAGTTATCCGCTTTATTTCTCGGTCAAATGCTTCCCCCTCATCAAAAAGAAACTTCACTTCGATGGGCACTTCGAAGAGACGGTGCCTCACCTCCTCACTCAGTCCGCCAACTCCTTGCAATCTTGCAGCGTCTTTCTCCGTGGTAACGATCAACTTAGGCGAAGGTAGAGAGGCAAAGGTACTATTGATATCGGAGATATCTTTGGCCGTGAAGTGATGATGGTCAGGATAGTTCAGACAACTGACATGTGGGGTGTGCGACTTGAGCATTCCCATCAACGGCAGAGGTCGTGCGATACCCGTGACGAGCAGGATGTGGTCGTCGGAGCACAAATGGTTGAGCGGCTTGTCTGCCCCACAATACATGGGCTTCAAGTCTTGATACGCCATAGTGGAGAAAAACAGTGTCTGCGATGACTTCAGACGGAGCGACTGCGTGATCTGGAGACGCTCCTCCTCACTCAACGATGGTGGACATTTCGTCACAACCACCATGTCTGCACGTCGCCGGCCACTCCATGGCTCACGCAACTGACCGGCGGGCAACAGGTGGTCAGAGTAGATAGGACGGTGATAATCCATGAGCAGGATGGTCAGACAGGCTTTCACATAACGATGTTGGAAAGCGTCGTCAAGGAGGATCACCTCGGTCTGACGGGTGCGCTTGTCTGTCTCTATCTGGCAGATGCCCTTGCAGCGGTCCTCGCATACGGCGACGGTCAACGAAGGAAATTTTGTCTTCATCTGACAGGGCTCGTCGCCGATGTCAAGGGCGGTCGACTGTCGGTCGGCCAGCACATATCCTTTTGTCTTTCGCTTGTAGCCTCTGCTCAGCACAGCCACTTTGTGGCAGGGTGAGAGCAGTCGGATGAGGTACTCCACATGAGGGGTCTTGCCTGTGCCGCCAACGGTGAGGTTGCCCACACAGATGGTGGGTGTGTCAAACTGCCTGCTCTTGAGCACCCCGGCATCGAAGAACAGGTTGCGCACACGCACCCCAAGGCCGTACAGCCAACTGAAAGGTAATAAGTACCACATTTCTCTCACCTCTCACCTCTCACCTCTTACCTCTCACTACCTCAGATTCAACTGATATGGTAGACGTGCCTGGATGGCATTCTGGCGGTTGATGTTCTTGAGGAAGAGCAGGGGCTCGTAATACTCACCCAGGGTGGCGCGCATCGCCTCGTCGAGATAATTGCCAGAACTACCTTCGGTGGCTTTCATCAGCTGTTCGAATACGTCAGGAAGGGCGGGGTAGGAACTGGTGTAATATTTGTCGAGCTTGGCCAGTTTGGCAGCCTTGGCGACGGCTACATCCAAACCTCCTAACTCGTCCACCAACTTATTTTTCAGACCGTCCTGACCCAACCATACTCGGCCCTGGGCGATTTTCTCCACAGCGTCGACACTCATCTTGCGGCCGGTGGCCACACGGGAGCGGAACAGGCTGTAACCGCGGTCGATATAGGTGTCAAGATAGCTCATCTCCTCTGGGCTGAATGGGCGTGACATCGTACCGAAGTTGCTGAACTTGTTGGTCTTTACCTCGTCAAACTTCACACCGAGTTTCTCTTTCAACAGGCCGCTCGCGTCGGGGAACATGCCAAAGATGCCAATGCTGCCGGTCAGTGTGGTAGGTTCGGCCACAATCCAATTGCTACCACAGCTGATATAGTAACCACCAGAAGCAGCCATGCCACCCATTGACACGACGACGGGTTTCTTGGCTTTCAGCACCTCCACCGCATGCCAGATCTGTTCTGAGGCATAGGCACTGCCGCCACCACTGTTCACACGCAGCACCACGGCTTTCACGTCGTCGTCCTTGGTCAGTTTCTCCAGGTCCTTGCACACCACTTGGGCGTCGATAACAGAACCACTGCTTGTCAAGCCCTGTGCCTGTCCGTCGACGATATCGCCCACGGCATAGTAGACGGCGATCTCGTCGCCTTCGCTGCTCTTCGACTTCACATTCTGCATGTCGGCGATGCTCAACTGGTTCACCCTGTCGTCATCTTTCAGCTTGAGCAACTTCTTGATCTCGCCTTTCACCTCGTCGGTGTAGAGAGTGCCGTCGATGATTTTTTTCTTCAGGAGTGTCGGGGCGTCGTTGAAGATAAGCATGTCGTCCACGTAGGCGTTGAGGGTCTCAGCGGAAATCTTGCGGCTGGCGCAGATGTCTTTCACCACATTGTCCCAGATGCCGTTGATGTAGACGGTCACCTGCTCGCGGTTGGCGTCGCTCATCTTGTCGGCGGTGAACATCTCAGGAGCGCTCTTGTAGGCACCTACCTTCGAGAGCTGCATCTTCACGCCAAATTTGCTCATCAAGTCTTTCAAGAACATAGGTTCGGCGGCGATACCGTGAAGGTCTACCTGACCTTGGGGGTTGAGATATATCTTGTCGGCAACGGATGCAATATAATAGGTGGCCTGGGTGTAAGTGTCGGCGTAGGACACGATCCACTTACCGCTCTTCTTGAAGTCTACAAGAGCGTGACGCAGAGCCTGCATCGATGCCCATGAGTCGGGTGAGTACATGCCGGCCTCGATGTAGATACCTTTGATATCATCATTCTCCTTGGCTTTCTTAATGGCTATAAGGGCCTCGTCAAGACCTGTCGATGTCACACCTCCACCACTGAAGAGGGAGAATACATCCTCACTGCCGCGCTCTTCGAGGCTGCCAGAGAGGTTCATCACCATCACGCTATTGTCATCCACAGACTTCGTGGCGCTGGTGGAGGCTACCATGCCCACCAGGCACATCACTCCAAGAAATCCGAAGATTAGAAAAAACAAGAATATGCCCACTACCGTGGCACACGTCATCTTAAAAAAATCTTTCATAATCGTATTGTTTTGTTCGTTGTTGCTTTGTTCGGGTTGCGCGGTTCGCAGTTCGCTTTTCGCCTTTCGCTATTCGTCGATCGCTTTTCACAGGGGTAATCGCCTTTCGCTTTTCGCTTTTCACAGGGGTAATCAACTCCCCCTCTAAGTTAGAGGGGGCAGGGGGAGTGTGTTATACCCTGGGTTTCGCTTTTTGTCGTTCGCTTTTCGCCTTTCCCTTTCCCTGTCGCCTTCTAATTCCCTCCCCTTTGGGGAGGGTTAGGGTGGGGTGTTTGGGTTAGGGTGGGGTGTTTGGGTTTGGGTTTGGGTTCGGGCTTGGGTTATCTAATCGGATTTTTCTCCGATTGATACCATTTGATAAACTCTTGTATTCCCTCATGCAGACGCACACAAGGTTTGTAGCCGATCTCCTGCTCCAACTTGGTGGTGTCGGCATTGGTCATATACACATCGCCCGGCTGCATCGGTTTCATCACCATGTCGGCCTTGGTGCCAAGGGCCTCTTCGATCTCATGGATGAAGTCCATCAGCTTCACAGGGTGTGAACAGCCGATGTTGTACACACGGAAAGGCACCTCGTTGGGGCATTGCTCTGCCACTGGTGGCTGGTCCAGACATTGGATGCTGCCGGTGGCGATATCGTCGATAAAGGTGAAGTCGCGGATCATGTCGCCGTTGTTGAACACATTGATGGATTTCCCTTTGGAGATGGCATTGGCGAAGAGCATCGGCGCCATGTCAGGACGGCCCCAAGGACCGTACACCGTGAAGTAGCGCAGTCCGGTGGCAGGGATGCCGTAGAGTTTGCTGTAGCTGTGGGCCATCAGCTCATTCGACTTTTTGCTGGCGGCATAGAGGCTCACAGGGTTGTCCACCTTGTCTTCCTCAGAGAAAGGCGCTTTCACGTTCAGGCCATATACCGAACTTGATGAGGCGAAGAGCAGATGCTTGACGGGATTGTTGCGACAGGCCTCTAAGATATTGAGAAAGCCTACGAGATTGCTCGTCAGATAGGCGTAGGGATTGGTGATGGAATAACGCACGCCGGCTTGGGCTGCCAAGTTGATGACTTTGTCGAAATGCTCAGCGGCAAACAGGCTATCGAGCGACTCTTTGTCTTCTATGCCCATGCGCACGAAACGCAGACCTGGCAGCGTTGTGCTCTCCACCATCTGACCCCAAGGCACATCGTCTATCTGCTGAGCAGGGATGCCCAACTCGCGCAGACGACCTAATTTCAGGCGGATGTCATAATAGTCGTTGATGTTGTCCAGTCCTACCACTTCGTCACCTCTTTTGGCGAGAAGGTACGAAATCTTGGAGCCGATGAATCCGGCGGCTCCTGTAACAAGAATCTTCATGTCTTTTTTGTCTTTTTGAGAAAATAATATTTGGCAAAAATAATCAAAAAAAATGAGAATACAAAAAAATATACTATTTTTGCATATTCAAAGAAAAACAGGCCGGATGTTCAAGCGACTTTTCAACCATACGATGTTCCGATTTCTTGTCGTGGGAGTGGTCAATACCGTGTTTGGCATGACCATTATGTTCGTATTATATAATGTGTTTCATGTCAGTTATTGGTGGTCATCAGCCGCCAATTATTTCTTCGGCAGTATCCTCAGTTTCGTGCTCAATAAGTGGTACACATTCCGCCACCATGGCGACACGTGGAAGTCGGGCCTCAGGTTCACATTGAATATCATCGTGTGCTATCTCCTTGCCTACGGCATCGCCAAGCCTCTGATGCTCTGGTTTCTCTCCGGTCAGTCCATACAGGTGCAGGAGAACGCGGCTATGCTTGTGGGCGTCGTCCTTTTCACTGCCCTCAATTACGCCGGACAGCGTTTCTTCGCTTTCAAATGAAAGTTCATCGAAATCGTCCGTCTCACGGGTGAGGATAGGCCATAAAAAAGGCAGACCGCGGTCTGCCTTTTATACGAATAAAACTGATGTCGAGATTTTATTTTTTCTTCAGCAAGTCGCGGATCTCACCGAGCAGCTTCTCCTCTGCTGATGGCTCTGGTGCAGGAGCGGGCTCTTCCTCTTTCTTCGGAGTCAGCTTGTTCATAGCCTTGATCATGCAGAAGATACACAGTGCGATGATCAGGAAGTCGATAACATTCTGAATGAAAGCACCATATTTCAGCACGGCGCCTGCTACGGGCTCACCACCGTCGATGGCGGGCAACATCACTTTGTACTCCAGGCCAGAAAGGTCGATACCACCTGTCAGCATGCCAATGAAGGGCATCAACACATCGTCTACCAATGATGACACAATCTTGCCAAACGCACCACCGATGATCACACCGACAGCCATGTCCATCACGTTGCCTTTCATGGCAAACTCTTTGAATTCTTTAATAAATCCCATAATGCGTAATTTTAAGTGAATAATATAATGTGTAATAATTTCTATCGACTTTCCGTATACATTTTGCTATATGTATTTTGCAATCTTACATTTCTCAATAACTGAATTATGTTTTTTCAGTCTTCAATCTTTAATTTTGAATTAATTAATACAATATTCTTATGCAAAATTAGAAAAAAAATTGTAACTTTGCACGCAAACTAAGAAAAAAATGATTGAAAGTAGAACTTTTGAATGTTTTTTTTTACTGATAAGATACAAATACTGATGAATTACGAATATATGTAGTATATTTTTTTCAACCCTTAAATAAATTTAAAAGAAAAATGACAAAAGTAGCTATTAACGGCTTTGGCCGTATCGGTCGCCTCGCTTTCCGTCAGATGTTCGAGGCTGAAGGTTATGAAGTAATCGCTATCAACGACTTGACAAGCCCCAAAATGTTGGCTCACCTTCTCAAGTACGACACCTGCCAGGGTGGTTTCGCTGGCAAGTTCGGTGAGGGCAAGCACACCGTAGAGGCAACAGAAAACTCCATCATCGTCGATGGTCAGGAAATCACCATCTATGCAAAACCCAATGCTGCTGAGCTTCCTTGGGGTGAGCTGGGTGTTGACGTCGTTCTCGAGTGCACTGGCTTCTACACATCAAAGGAGAAAGCTTCTGCTCATATCCAGGCTGGCGCCAAGAAAGTGGTTATCTCTGCTCCTGCTGGCAAAGATCTTCCCACTATCGTTTACAATGTCAACCACACTACACTGACTCCTGAGGACACCGTGATCTCAGCTGCTTCTTGCACCACCAACTGCCTCGCCCCAATGGCCGACGCACTCAACAAGTATGCTCCTATCTGCTCAGGTATCATGTCTACCATCCACGCTTACACTGGCGACCAGATGATTCTTGATGGCCCACAGCGCAAGGGTGACCTCCGTCGCAGCCGCGCCGGTGCTCAGAACATCGTGCCCAACTCAACAGGTGCTGCCAAGGCTATCGGCCTCGTGATCCCAGAGCTCAACGGCAAACTCATCGGTTCTGCACAGCGCGTTCCCACACCTACAGGTTCTACCACTATCCTCATCGCTGTCGTTAAGGGTAAGGACATCACCGTAGAGGGCATCAACGCCGCTATGAAGGCTGCTTCCAACGAGTCCTTCGGTTACAACGAGGACCAGATTGTTTCTTCTGACATCATCGGTATGAAGTTTGGCTCACTCTTCGACGCTACTCAGACCATGGTTTCTAAGATTGACGACGACACCTATCAGGTACAGGTTGTTTCTTGGTACGACAATGAGAACTCTTACACTTCTCAGATGGTACGCACCATCAAATATCTCGCTGAACTCAAATAAGACTTGTCTTTATAAGCGATAAGATGGCCGCCCGATGTTTTCGGGCGGCTTTTTTATGTGTCAGACACTTGAGTGTCAGTCAGAACGATGAGCGAAAATAGGACATCCATAAAATACTGACGTAAATTTTTTGCCATTTTCGCAGATTCTATTATATTTGCAGAATTAATGAATGGGATGATTGTCATACTCGGACCCACCGCCAGTGGGAAGACCACGCTGGCGGCAGCACTCGCGGCAGAAATCGGCGGCGAGGTCATCAGCGCAGACAGCCGTCAGGTATACCGGCGTATGGACATCGGCACGGGAAAAGACCTCGACGACTATGTGGTCGAGGGCAAGACCATCCCCTATCACCTTATTGACATATGTGAGCCGGGCTCGAAGTACAACCTCTTCAGATACCAAGAAGATTTCCTACGCGCCTATCAACAGGTCATCGCACGGCAACACGTACCCATCTTGTGCGGAGGAACTGGTTTGTATATCGAGGCGGTGCTGAAAGGTTACAACCTCTCGCCAGTGCCGCAAAACCAGGAGCTGCGCACAAAACTGGAGGGCAAGACGCTCGATGAACTGACCATTATCCTGCGAGACCTCAAAGACCTCAACGGCAGTCACATGCACAACGAGACGGATGTGGACACCGCACAACGCGCTATCCGAGCCATCGAGATAGAGGAATATAATAGGACCCATCCCACCGAAAGGAGAAACTTCCCTGAGATCCATGCGACAGTCTTTGGAGTAGATATCGAAAGGGAGGAGCGACGACGCAAAATCACAGCACGGCTGCGCCAGCGTCTCGAACAGGGTATGATAGAGGAGGTGAGACAACTGCTCGACAGCGGTATCCCTGCCGAAGACCTGATTTATTACGGCTTGGAGTACAAATACGTCACGGAGTATGTCATCGGACATATCTCTTACGAAGAGATGTTCCGCCAGCTGGAGATCGCCATCCACCAGTTTGCCAAAAGACAGATGACATGGTTTCGTGGCATGGAGAAAAGAGGCGTCGCCATACAGTGGATCAATGCGATGTGGCCCACAGCGCAAAAAGTCAGTTTCATCAAGTCAAAAATACAGAACCCTAACTCCCAATAGCCAATCCTGAATCCCTAAACCCGAAAAATATGTCCGCACAAGAGAAAAAATGGGGCATCATCTATTGCCCGAAAAGTGGAGCACTGAGACCCAAAAGTCGCTGGCAGAAAATAGAGAAATGCCTCAGCGATAAGGGCGTCAGCTACGACTTCGTGCAAAGCGAAAACAGTAGCAGCGTGGAGAGACTGGTCAAGATGATGATCAACAATGGCTATACCACCATCGTCATGGTGGGAGGCGACTCAGCTCTCAACGAGGCTGTCAACTGCTTGATGCAGACAGAGAAAAAGGTGAGAGACGAAATCGCACTCGGCGTCATACCCAATGGCCTCATGAACGATTTTGCCAAATTCTGGGACATCCGTGAGAGTGACATCGAGCGTACCATCGATATACTCATACAGCACAGGGTAAGAAGAGTGGACCTGGGATGTATCCGCTATAATAATAAGAATGGAGAACGCTGCCGCAGATATTTCCTCAACTGCATGAATATCGGACTGGTGGCGTCGGTGATACAGCAGAGAAGAAGGTCGAGCGGACCCTTCGGATGGCGAAAACTGGCTTTCATTCCGTCGTCTCTGCTCATGATCTTCCAACGGTTGGAATATAAGATGAAACTGCGCATCAATACGGATGTCATCGACAGAAAAGTGATGACCGTGTGCATCGGCAATGCACAGGGCTATGGATTCACACCCAGCGCCGTGCCTTATAACGGACTGCTCGATGTGTCGGTGGTATATCATCCTGAGGTGGCACAACTGATAGAGGGATTCTACCTGCTCTATAGCGGAAAGATACTCAACCACAAAAGCGTACATCCCTATCGCACACGTGAAGTGACAGTAGAGAAAGCGGAACGAGCCCTCATTGGCATCGACGGACGACTGATGAACACACCTGTAGGTCCCTTCAAAGTCACCGTAGAACAGGAAATCCTCAATTTCATTATCCCATAAGCCTCGTCTGACCAATTTCGAAGTGAGGGGCGGGTATTATCCCACATTAGAAATCTTTCTTAGCTCCTCCACCTCTGATATCCTGATTTTCTTGCCCACCATCTCTATCAACCCCTCGTTGGCAAATGCCGACAAGGTGCGGATGGCATTGCCTGTGGTCATGTTGGAGAGACTTGCGATGTTTTCGCGACTCAGACTCGCACACAATGTCACACCATCTTTCTCCATACCATAACGCTCGATGAGCAGCAACAGCGTTTCCGCCAGACGACCGCGAATGTGCTTCTGCGTCAGATTCACCAGACGGGTACCTGACTGACCCAGCAACAGAGACAGATGCTCCACTAACTGAAGGCAAAACGCCGCATTCGCACTTGTCAGTTCAGAAACCACTGATAGTGGCACAGACACCACCGTACTTGGCTCGATGGCTACGGCGGTGGCAAGGTAAGGCTCATGGGCGAAAAAGGCACGGTAGCCAAATAGCTCCATCGGTTGGACGAGTCGCAAAATCTGATGACGACCACCCACACCACATTTGCAGATTTTCACCTTGCCATGGACCAAAACCAACATGCTGTCAGCATGCCCACCCTCTTCATAAATCACTTCGTTCTTGCGATAGGCAGACATTTGTAAACACCGCCGCAGCAACTGATGCTGGCTCTCTGTCAATGAACAGAAAAGCGAGGCCACGGCTGCAAAGGCACGTTCTTGGTCGGAGGATAGAGTCTGGGCGTTAGGATGACACACGCCCTTTTTTTTTTGCTTCATATTACAAAAATACAAATTTCTTACAGAATTGACCAAATTTGGCGCACAAAATCAATAAGAAAACACAAAAAAAGAATTATGAGCAAAAAAACAAGGGTAGAATTTGCTTTAAAACGCAAATTTTATTACCTTTGCCCAAAGCGAACAGTTTTCGCTAATCTCAAAATCTGATACGTTTTTAAACCTTAATTAATAATATGAGTTATCTACGATTAGAAAAAGCGCTGATGACCAACCTGCAGGAATCACTGCCACGTGAGCTGCTTAGAACAAACCGCTCCGGAGCATATTCGTGTTCTACAATTGTAGACTGTAACACCAGGAAGTATCATGGACTCCTCGTGGTGCCCATACCAGAAATGGATGATGAGAACCACGTGCTCCTCTCTTCACTCGATGTCACAGTCGTTCAGCATGGAGCTGAATTCAATTTAGGACTGCATAAGTATCAGGGCAACAACTTCAGCCCCAAGGGCCACAAGTACATCCGTGAGTTTGATTGTGACAAAGTGCCTACCACCATCTATCGCGTAGGTGGAGTCATACTCAAAAAGGAAGTGGTGTTCCAGCATTATGAGGACCGCATCCTCATACGCTACACCCTCGTCGACGCACACTCGGCCACCACACTCAGATTCAGGCCGTTCCTCGCATTCAGAAGTGTGAGACAGTTCACACACGAAAACTACACCGCCAGCCGTGACTATACACCGGTTGACAATGGCATCAAGACGTGCATGTATGCCGGATACCCCGACCTGTACATGCAGTTTAGTAAGAAAAATGAGTTCATCTTCCAGCCCGATTGGTATCGCGGCGTGGAGTATCCCAAAGAGCAGGAGAGAGGATATGCCTCCAATGAGGACCTCTATGTGCCTGGCTATTTCGAGATGAGCATCAAAAAGGGCGAGAGCATCGTCTTCTCCGGCTCTACCTCCAAGATCCGTTCCACCACACTCAAAAAACTCTTTGAGGAGGAGGTGGCAGAGCGCAACCCACGCGACAATTTCTTCCACTGCCTCGTCAATGCGGCACATCAGTTCCACAACCGTATGCCCAACGACGACCGGTATCTCCTCGCTGGATATCCCTGGTTCAAGGCAAGAGCAAGAGACACGTTTATCTCTCTCCCAGGACTGACCCTCGCCATCGAGGAGCAGGACTACTTCGAACTCGTGATGAAGACAGCAGAGAAGGGGCTGCGTGAGTTTATGGAGCAGAAACCTCTTACCGTCAAAATATATGAGATAGAGCAGCCCGACGTGCCTCTCTGGGCTATATGGGCCATCCAGCAGTATGGTAAGGAGTGCGGAAAGGAGAAAGCATACAAGATGTATGGAAAACTCGTCGATGACATCGTCGATTATATCATTGACAACCGGCACCCAAACCTGACCCTCGAGGCCAACGGGATGCTGCACACAGAAGGACGCGACAAAGCCGTCACATGGATGAACTCCACCGCCAACGGACGTCCTGTCGTGCCACGCACAGGATTCATCGTAGAGTTCAACGCACTATGGTATAATGCCATCAGATTCGCTGCTGCCATGGCAAGAGACAACGGCAATGAGGAGCGAGCCGCTGACCTGGAGAAACGGGCAGAACTGTGCAAGACCTCCTTCGTCGACACCTTCCTCAATGAGTATGGATATCTCTATGACTATGTCGATGGCAACATGATGGACTGGAGCGTCAGGCCCAACATGATCTTCCCCGTGGCTTTCGACTACTCACCTCTCTCACAGGAGCAGAAGAAGAGTGTGCTCGATGTCTGTACACGCGAACTCCTCACACCCAAGGGACTGCGGTCTCTGTCGCCAAAAAGCGGTGGATACAATCCTATGTATGTCGGTCCGCAGACACAGCGTGACTACGCATACCATCAGGGCACCGCATGGCCATGGCTCGGAGGATTCTACATGGAGGCATGTCTTAAAATCTATAAGCGCACACGTCTGAGCTTCATCGAGCGGCAGATGGTGGGCTATGAGGATGAGATGTACTATCACTGTCTGGGCACCATCAGCGAACTCTTCGACGGCAACCCACCCTTCCTCGGACGTGGAGCCATGTCGTTCGCTATGAATGTGGCTGAAATCCTGCGCACGCTCAATTTGCTTGAATCATATAACTATTCTAAATAAGGAGGAGAAAAAATATGAAAGTTTTAATGTTTGGATGGGAGTATCCTCCTCATGTGTTCGGCGGACTCGCCACCGCCAATTATGGTATCTCTGAAGGACTGCACGCGCAGGGCGACATGGACATCACACTCTGTCTGCCCAAACCATTCGGTGATGAGGAACAAAACGCATGCCGCATCGTCGGTATGTGCGCAGTGCCCATCGCATGGCGCGACGTGGACTATGACTATGTGAAAAGCCGCGTAGGCAATATCATGGATCCCGACTATTACTTTAAGCTCCGTGACCATATCTATGCCGACTTCAACTATATGCATGTCAATGACCTCGGATGTATGGAGTTTGCTGGGGGATATCCCAAAAACCTGCACGAGGAAATCAACAACTACTCTGTGATCGCCGGCGTCGTGGCAAGAACAGAGGAGTTTGACATCATTCACGCTCACGACTGGTTGACCTATCCCGCAGGCATACACGCCAAGAACGTCAGTGGAAAACCGCTCTGCATACACGTGCACGCCACTGACTTCGACCGTAGCCGTGGAAAGGTGAACCCCACCGTCTATTCCATCGAGAAAGACGGTATGGACAATGCCGACTGCATCATGTGTGTGTCAGAACTCACACGTCGTACCGTCATCAACCACTATTACCAGGATCCACGAAAGGTGTTTACCGTACACAACGCGGTCTATCCTCTCAAGCAGGAACTGCAGGACATCCCACGTCCTGATCACACCGGAAAGGAGAAAGTGGTCACCTTCCTCGGACGTATCACTATGCAAAAGGGACCAGAGTATTTCGTCGAGGCCGCCAATATGGTGCTCCACCGTACACGCAACGTGCGCTTCTGTATGGCTGGCTCGGGAGATATGATGGACGCCATGATACAACTCGCGGCAGAAAGAGGCATCGCAGACAGATTCCACTTCCCAGGATTCATGCGCGGAAAGCAGGTCTATGAGTGCCTCAAAGACTCCGACGTGTATGTCATGCCTTCGGTCAGTGAGCCTTTCGGCATCTCGCCCCTTGAGGCCATGCAGTGCGGCACACCCTCCATCATCTCATGGCAGAGCGGTTGCGCCGAAATCTTGAGCAACTGCATCAAAGTGGACTACTGGGACATTCACGCTCTCGCCGATGCCATCTATTCCATCTGTCACAACGACAGTCTCTTCCACTATCTTCAGGATGAAGGAAAGCGCGAGGTCGACCAAATCACTTGGGAGAAAGTGGGACGCTGGATCAAGGAACTTTATTTACGCACACTGAACAAATAAAAAACTAATATAATGAAAACAATTTGCTTATATTTTGAGATACATCAGATTATACATCTCAAGCGCTACCGTTTCTTCGATATCGGTACAGACCATTATTACTATGATGACTATGAGAATGAGCGCTCCATCACCGACATCGCCAACCGCTCATACATGCCGGCACTCAACGCCATCGAGGAGATGATACAAAACCATGGCGACTACTTCAAAGTGGCATTCTCTCTCTCAGGTACAGGTATCGAACAACTTGAAATGCACGCACCACAGGTGCTCGAAAAGCTGCAGAAACTCAACGCCACAGGACAGGTGGAGTTCCTTGCTGAGCCTTACTCTCACGGTCTCGCAGCACTCGCCAATGAGGCTTCCTTCGAGCGTGACGTGCGCAAACAGTGTGTGAAAATCAAAGAGTACTTCGGACAGGAGCCACAGGTGCTGCGCAACTCATCGCTCATCTATAGCGATGACATCGGCGGACAGGCCGCTGCCATGGGATTCAAAGGTATGCTCACTGAGGGTGCCAAACATGTGCTCGGATGGAAGTCACCGCACTATGTCTACAACTGCGCCCTTGCACCCAACCTCAAACTGTTGCTCCGCGATGTGACACTCAGCGACGATATTTCTCTCCGCTTCAACAACAGCGAATGGGAGGGATACCCACTCTTCGCCGACAACTACATCAAGCGCATCTCCGAATTCCCCGAGGAGGAGCAGGTCATCAATATCTTCATGGAGCTGTCAGCTCTCGGCATCGCACAGCCGCTGTCCAGCAATATCCTCGAGTTCCTTAAGGCTTTGCCGGCATGTGCCAAGGAGAAAGGCATCACCTTCTCCACACCGACGGAGATCTGCATGAAGATGAAGAGCGTGGGCAACCTCGATGTGCCCGACACACTCTCATGGGTAGACGAGGAGCGCGACGTGAGCTGCTGGCTCGGAAACCCCATGCAGCGTGAGGCTTTCAACAAGCTGTACAGCATTGCCGACCGTCTGCGCATCGCTGACGACCCACGTATCAACCAGGACTGGGACTATCTGCAGGCTTCCAACAACTTCCGTTTCATGACCACCAAGCCGTCCAACGTAGGTCTCGACCGTGGTATCTACACCACACCGTTCGACGCTTTCACCAACTACATGAACATCCTCGGTGACTTCATGAACCGTGTCAACAGCCTCTACCCAGAGGAAATCGACAACGACGAACTGGATGCCCTCCTCACCACCATCAAGAACCAAGGTGATGAGATCGAGAAAAAGGATAAGGAAATCACCCGTCTGCAGGCTAAAATCGACAAGATGCAGAAAGAGGAGGATAAGCTAAAAGCCAAACTCGACAAGGCAGCCCCAGCACCGGCCAAGAAGCCTGCTGCCAAGCGCACCGCTAAGAAAAAGGAAGAATAAAATGGTATAACAGTTAAAAAGACTCCTCTCCTATGGGGAGTCTTTTTGATATCACTAAATAGTGTTTTGATCATGATGACAACCAAAAAATATCGCCGCTTGACCATCATGGCTCTGATGGCTTTCCTGCCCATCATCTCTTTCGGGCAGGAGATGTTGGTCGGAACATACAATATCCGAAACAAAAATCAGAGCGACTCCATCAATGGCGAAGTGTGGTCGAAACGTTGCCAGGTCATAGGTGATCTTGTCAATTTCATGTCTCCCGTCATCTTCGGCACCCAGGAGGTACTACATGGGCAACTGAAGGATATGCTAAATGTATTCGACGGATATGACTATATCGGCGTGGGGCGCGACGATGGTCAAGAAAAAGGGGAATATGCGGCCATCTTCTATCAGAAAAATCGGCTGAAACTGCTTGACCATGGCGACTTCTGGCTCAATGAGACACCTGACATCCCTCGTCTGGGATGGGATGCCGCATGCATCCGTATCTGTACGTGGGGAAAATTCATGGACACGATGACGGAGAGGGAGTTCTATTTCTTCAACCTCCATATGGACCATGTGGGTAAGGTGGCACGACGGGAAGGGGCACGACTGGTGGTCAGCAAAATACGAGAGTTGGCGGCTGGTGCACCCGTCATCCTCACTGGCGACTTCAATGTGGACCAGACGGATGAGATCTACCGCATCTTCACGGAGTCGGGCATATTAAAGGATGCCTATTCGTGTGCAAAAATCCGTTTTGCGGAGAATGGCACCTTCAACAACTTCAATCCACGGATGAAGACAAATAGCCGCATCGATCATGTCTTCGTCTCTCCGATGACTGAGGTCAAAGCTTACGGCGTACTGACAGACATCTACTGGTCTTCCATGTCTGACATACATCTTCCCTCCGATCATTACCCCGTATTTGTGCGCATCGACTTGCCGCGCTGATTTTTTCGGTGTTGGCTTTTCGCTTTTCGCTTTTCGGTGTTAGCTTTTCGCTGCTTGGTGGAGGATGTCTTGGCTGGTGATTTCCATTCTGAGTGAGAAGTCTCTCTCTTATTGTTTCAGGGAGTCAGACAAAGCCTTTTCCACACTGCCAGCTGCAAGCAGGCGGCGCTGTGCCTCGTCGTAACTGAGACCCAATGATTCTTGGAGCATGCGGGTTCCACGGTCAATCAATTTGGCATTTGTCAGTTGCATATTGACCATGCGATTGCCACGGATACGTCCCAGGCAGATCATTAAGGTGGTGGAAATCATATTCAAAATCATCTTCTGGGCTGTGCCGCTTTTCATACGGGTGGAACCCGTCACAAACTCTGGACCTACAATTGTCTCGATGGCATAGTCGGCTGCTTTTGCGAGAGGGGTGTTGAGATTGTTGGTGATGCCACCGGTCAGCAGACCATGCTGTCTGGCCATGCTGACGGCCCCTACCACATAAGGAGTGGTGCCTGACGCTGCAATGCCCAGTACCGTGTCGTCAGCAGTAGGGTGGTAGGCCTGCAAATCCCGCCATCCTTGTTCTGCAACGTCTTCAGCCCGCTCCACAGCATGGCGTAAGGCCCGGTCGCCGCCGGCAATAATGCCCACCACCCACGTCTCAGGAATGCCAAAGGTGGGAGGTAGTTCGCTGGCATCCAGGATGCCCAGACGGCCACTGGTGCCGGCACCGATATAGAACAAGCGGCCGCCCCGCTTCATCCTTGGCACGATGGCCTCAACCATCGTCTGGACTTGCGGAATGACTCGCCTGACGGCTTCAGCCACGATAGCGTCTTCCTCATTGATGTGATTCAAGATTTCCAAGACTGACATCTGCTCCAGATGGTCGAAATGCGATGGCTGTTCCGTGATTTTGATGGGTTGAATATCTTCCTCTTTCATATCTTTTCTACTTGCAAAGATAATGAAAGCTGAATGCAGAACAAAATAAATTGATGAGTTTTTGTAGAGGCAATCAACTGACTTCTTCTGAAATTCCTTCCGGTTTTCTCATAAAAGAGGGGTGAAGTCTAACTCCTGATTGGTAGGGATGGTGATGGTGTTGCCGACCTTGGTGCCTTTCACCCAGGTGCCAGCCTCGAAATGGGAGATGATGTCCTTGATATAAATGGTTCCGTCCTCGGTCTCTATGATTTCCACATGACCTGCCTGGGAGGTCTGGTAGATGTAACCGTCGGAGTAGTTGTAGGAATCACCAGAACGTGTGTAATAAGCCTGCACGCCCTCCTCAGGCTCGGTGATGGGAGCACGTTTAGCTTTACTACGGGAGGGAGTGACCCTTTTGGCAACTGAAGGGAGATTGCGCTCCATATGGCGCATGTGCCTGCCTTCAGCTTTCGTAATGAGAATGCCTGGCCATTTGCCTTGGCCGTCTTGTGACAGCACTAAAGATGACGGTGTGGTGAGATAATTGCCCCAGGGTATCTTGAACTGACCTGGAACGTGCGATTGGGCATTGACCCGTGCACCTACAGTGAGGCACATCAGACAGGCCGCAATGACTGACAATAGAGTAGATTATCTGTTCATAAAGGTAAAGATTTAATTGTTAACTAAAATTTAGACTCTTTTGGTTTGTATGAATAATTGTTGTGCAAATATACGAATATTTTTAATCTAAAAGAGGCAATTTGTAGAAATCTGTTTGATTTAATGTTAAAAACATATAAATTTCTCACAGTCAAGATAAAAGAAAAGGCGGACACGCTGTCAGTGTCCGCCCTTTTCTTTTATCCTACAATCATACACCATCCGCCGCCTGGGGCGAGGTGAATTTTCAGTTGTTGCCCCTTGCGCACGGTGGTGAGTTTGTATTTGTAGTCCGTGGCATCTCGGTCGGCATTGACACCGTCGGCGAATATTTCTGCACGGTGGCTACCCTCAGACAGCATCGAGAGGTCGATGGTCAGGTCGCGAGGTGTCCAGTTGGTCATGGCGGCGATATACCACTTGCTGCCTTTGCGTTTGGCCAGCACGGTGTATTCTCCGAGTTTTCCATCCAAGGCAATGACCTCGTCATACACCGTAGGTATCTGGGAGAGGAAGTTGGTGGTCTCCTGCTCTTTCATATACTTTGAGGGAGAGTCGGCCAACATCTGCAGCGGAGCGTCATAGGTGATGTACATGGCTGCTTGGTGGGCACGGGTGCCCTGACTCATGGGATGGTCGTTGTTGCCAAAATATTGCGCCCGTGTGGCATTCATCATGGCACCAGGGGTGTAGTCAAGCGGACCGATGAGCATACGCAGGTAGGGGATGGTGACATCATAGCGGGGATGGTCGTACATGGGGACGGCACCGTTGCGAGGTTCCCATTTGCAGTTCTCAAGTCCTTTCACGCCCTCAAAGTTCACGATGTTGGGATAGGCATACTGGATGCCGGTGGGACGGAAACCATGCAGGTCGAGCAACAGGTGGTTGCGGGCTGCACAGTCGGCCACCTGCCAGATGGACTGCATGACACGCTGGTCGTCGCGGTCGAAGAAGTCGACCTTGAAACCGGCGATACCTAAGTCGGCATAATACTTGAAGTCGTGCTCTGTGTTCTTGATGCTGTTGCGCCAGGTAGACCACAGGATGATGCGCACGTTGCGTTCCTTGGCATAGGGGATGAGGACAGAGAGGTCAATCTCGGGGTTGAGTTTCTCGGTCAGCGACTCCTCGGTGCTCCAGCCTTCGTCGATGATGATATACTCCAAGTGGTTTTTCGAGGCAAAGTCGATGTAGTATTTATAAGTATCGGTGTTCATGCCGGCCCGGAAGTCGACACCAGTGAGCATCGTGGCGTTCCACCAGTCCCATGCCACTTTACCCGGACAAATCCATGAGGTGTCCTCGATGCGGCACGCCGGACCGTAGCGACGGGCTATGTCGCTATTGAGCAGCTGGGCATCATTTTCTGTGACGGCCACGATGCGCCAAGGAGTTTCCTTCGCTTTGGCGATATAGTTGGCACGCTGGGTAGGGATGAGGTTCAGACGGGCGTGGCCATTGTTCTCCTCCTCAAGAGGGTAGGGGGCAAACTCGGCTTGTAGTCCATGAGCACCGTTCTTTTTTAGGAACATGCCAGGATAGTCGATGACGTTGGCGTCGAAGATGACAGCCAACTTGCCCTGAGGCAGACGTACTGCCAAGGGATTGATAGCGATGGAGTCGACAAACATTTTTGAAAGAGGCTGTTCGTCGTAGCGACTTTCAAAAGAGAAACACCAACGCTCGCCGGAGCGGTTGTCATTGACATAAGGCACAAACGCCTCGTAGTCGCCGGAGAAGTTAAACTCTGCCGTTTCTTGTTCTATAGTGACGGGCTTCTTCCCAGGGAGAAGGATGCGGTAGGCGGCGGCATCGTTGTCGGCGTGGAACTCCACACGGCAGCGGCTACCGCTGACAATGGCTGACGAACCGTCTTTCGCCGTTTTGCCTTTCATCTTCGCCAAGGCGCCGTTGAGACCAATCTCTGAGGGGGTGAGCACCGTGGTGCCGTCATGGTTGATCTCCCATGTCAGGCGGTCATTGTTGGCGTGGATCGTCACTTTCATCTTGCCGTTGGGCGAGGTGAGCGTGATGTCGCTGGCATAGCTATACCATGTCATCGCCAAAAAGGCGGTCATAATCGTAAGTGTCTTTTTCATGATGTTATAAATGTTGAATGTTATCTCTTGACTATTTTTTGTTTCCCGATGATGTAAATACCTTTAGGCAGGGCAGAAATCTGGCTGGCGGACGCCTTTCTGAGGAGGAGACGCCCATCAAGGGAATAGACATCTTGACCCTCTGTCGTGAAGCGTGACAACTCTTGTATGCCTGCTGTCACGGCATAGAGAAGGAGGTTGCACACACACTGCTGCCCTTTGACGATAAACGACATCTGCCCTTTGACTGGCTCGGGCAGTGTCACCGTGTGAGTGGCTGTCACATTGTCGGTGCGGGAAGGGAAAATGTAGTCGCTCTCGCCGAAGACGGTGTTGCCTAACTGTGAGAGATAGGCCGTCTCGTTGTTGATGTTGCTATAGCCGGTCACTTCCACCTTCGTGATAAAAAGGCCGTCGGGGATGATAATCTTGTAGTTCTCATTGCGGGAGTATTTGATGCCTTTGATGCCACAGCCCGACCCCTCGGCGTAGCCTTTGCTGGTGCTGATGCTGAAACCGTTGTTGAAGGTCCAGTCGCCGTTGGAGGTGGTGGGGGATAGTTCAAAAACCGATGCGACAGGGGTCTCGCCATCCGACTCGATGCGTCCACTCTGTGTACCTCCCTCATATTGTGCCTCGGTGATGTCGGCCACCAATGAGTTGAGGTATCGCTCCAGGTGGGTGTAGCCGTCGGCACCGACCAGGGCACCGTCGTTAGCGTCGTTGGCATTCAGGCCTTGGGCGGTCTCCCACTCGTCGGGCATGCCGTCGCCGTCGGTGTCGGCAGGGGCTGTCAGGCTGTTGAGCACAGGCCATGCGCTCCAGTCGGCTGCAGCGTCTGCGGGCTTGTTGTTTTCTTGTGAGTCGATGATGCCCTTGTGATTGCCAGGACCGGTGTAGGTGGCCAGACCATTGCGGGTGTCGCTCACCATCAGTTCGTCGTAGCTGTCACGGTGGAGAGAGGCTCCGGCGTAGCGCAGCACTTTCTCATAAGCGTCCTCAGCACTGTGGGTGGTGGTCAGGATATAGTCAATGGGAGCAGACAGGCGGATGGAGTCTTTGACGGCATCATTATAGAGACCGTCATTGCCCGAAGCGTCGATCTGGTTGTACATGCCCCAGGTCCAGTTGTCACGGGTCACGTCGCTGTGCTTGGAGTTGACATTGCCGTCGACATAGTATTTGCCCCAAATGTGAAGGGTGGGGGCATAGTCGGGATAGCTCTGAATATATGAATTGGTGCGGATACCGATGGCAGCGATACGTTTCTGTTTAGTGGAGCTGATCTGGTTGGTGCCGGGACCGGGCTTGTAGTAGTTGTTCACGATGTTCACGTTCATCGCCTCACCACCATAGCAGCCGTTGCCACAGTAGTTGTAGAACACGTTGTTGCGCATGTCCATTCGCTCATCGAGCTGGGTGGTGTAGCGGGGACCCAAACGGGGCACGCGACTCTCATGATGGGCCATCAGATTGTGGTGGAAGGAGGCGCCGCTGCCGCCCCAGTTGCCACCATAGCCGTGGCTGCCCTTGCTGTGACCAGCGTCTTGAAGACTCTGTGTCACCATGCACCACTGCACGGTGGTGTTCTTGTTGCCGTAGATGGAGAGGCACTCGTCGATGCTCCAGCTGACCGAACAGTGGTCGACCATGATGTCGGCCTGGTCGAAACCGCCGAATCCATCCCAGCCGTCGGCACCATCGGCGGTAACGTGCGTGTTGCCTAAGCGGAAACGCATATAGCGCACAATCACATTGTTGGTCTTGATCTGCACAGGATAGTCGGCCACACAGATGCCGTCGCCAGGGGCGGTCTGACCGGCGATGGTCACATTGCCCTTGTTGATGCTGAGTGCCGACTTCAGATGGATGGTGCCCGACACATCGAAGACGATGGTCTTCACACCGTTTTGGCCGAGAGCCCAACGGAGCGAACCCGTGCCGCTGTCGTTGAGGTTGGTCACATGATATACTTTGCCGCCACGGCCACCGGTCACATAGCGGCCGAAGCCCTCTGCACCGGGGAAGGCGGGTGTTTTCTCCTGCGCCATTAGTGCCAATGGACACAGGATGAAAAACAATGCTGCGAGTAAATGGGTCGTTCTCATGTTTTCTTGATAGTAGATGAAGCCCACTTTTTAGGTGGGCTTCATCTTATATAAGTATCTTAACTTAAGAAATGTATCAATGCCAGCGGGAGTCGCCGAGCACTTTCAGGTCGACGCCCGACTGTGTACCGATGATGTTGAACTGACCCTTCGACGGGTTGCTCCACAACTTGGTCTCATCGAGACTCAGTTCGCCTAGACCTTCCAACGGATAGACCTTCACCTCACCGTCAGCGCCAAGGTCTGTCCAGACGAAGTTGGTCTTGTAGCTGTCTTCCACAACGAGGTTGTTGGGGGTGCCACTCAGCAGAATGGAACCTGCGGTGCCAGCCTCATAGGTCCAGATCTCGTCACCGGCAGAGTCGGTGGTCTTCATTGACGGACCGACGAGGGTGTTCTTCACATTGAGGTTCACATTGCCGCTGCCCAGACGGAAGAGCGGAGTGTTGGCGTTGCTCGTTGTCTCTATCGGAGCATAGCAGAAGGTGCAGTTCTCAATGTTGAAGTCTAAGGTACTGGCAGTAGCGCGAAGGTCACACAGCAACACGATGTTGGTGATGGTGCAATTGCGCATCGTCACACTCTGCCAGTCGGCGGCCTTGTTGGTGGTGGTAATCACACCCTGGTCGCCAATGCAGTTGATCAGACAGCCTTCCATCAGGATGTGGTTCACGGCGTCGCTGGCGTTCTGAGCACGACAGACAGCGCGGTAGCCGGTGAAGGAACAGTTGCGGTAGGTCAGGTTCTTCATCGTGGCCTTGGTGTTGTTGACGTTGAACACCTGGCGGCCACCCCATCCTTTGTCGTGGTTGGTGTCCACAGGGTTGCTGCCGTTGTTCACCTTGTCGCTCACGAAGTCGATCTTCTCAAAGGTCACAGCGTTGATGTCGGCCTCGGCTGCCATGGTGAAACCACCACTCTGCAGGAAACGGGCATTGCCCTCTAAGGTGAGACCAGTCACAAACCTGATGCTGTTGGCGGTGCTGGGGAGGGCTGTGCCACCCGACACTTTGTAGTCGAAGCCGCCCTTCAGCACATAAGTCACGTCCTTGCCAGCATTAGCGGCCACGTCGGCAGCGATCTGGTCGGTGGTGATGAAGTTCTTGGCGATGCTGTCCACCACGTCGCGAAGGTCGATGACAGCGCCACTGAAACTCTCAGAAGCGGCAGTGGTGAAACGCTTCTTGCCACGGTAGGCACCGTTCTGGTAGGCCACCACTTTGTAGGTGGTCTTGGGACTCAGGTTGCTGACAATGGCGGCAAGCTCTGCCAGTTGGGTGCTGTTCAGGTTGATGACACTGATGAGGGAGTCGTTGCTGTCTTTGTAGACCTCCAGCTTGTCATACACCGTGCCTTCTGCCCAACGGATACGGGCGGCGATGTCGATGATGTCGGAAGCGGAGGGAGTGGAGAGCATCGTTGGATAGTCGAGAGAAGTGGTGGTCAGACTGAACGCCTTTGACTCCAGACCGCTGATGGTGCTCTTAGCCTGCAGGGTAATGTTGTATTCCTTGTCGTACTGCAAGCCATCGAAACGATAGGTGGTGGTGTCGGTCTCGACAGTGCGGGTGTCGCTGCCGTCGGTAGCCTCAATGCCTACCACATAGCGGTTGGCGTCGGTGTAGTTGTCCCAGTTGACTATCATATAGGGCACATAGTCGGCGGTGAGGCCATGCTTCACGTTGTCGGTCTCATTGATGACCGGGCGGAAGAGGGCGTCGGCCTTGGTCAGGTCGTCGTCGTCATTGCAACTGGTGAGGGTACACACAGAAGCGGACACCGCAGCAAGCAATATCATGCAATTGAATATCTTTTTCATATCTCTTCGGTATTAATAATTTTCTGTGTTGATCGTTCCTACTTCTACATTCACACCTTCGCCCATGTTGGTGGCGTCGAAGCCGTAGCCGTCGTTGTTGAGCACCGAACTGGCATTGAGTGTAGTGATGTTGATGGGGATGAGATAGGGCACGATGCCACTGCCTGTCAGAGCTCCATTGGAGTAGCCACGATAGAGACGGGTGGCGTAGTCGCTGGCCTGATATACGTCTTTGCGGGTTACGCCGGAGGCCTCTCCCTTGTTGATGGTGAACTCGGTGAGGTACTTGTCAGAACTGCTGTCGTTGTTGAACTTGTAGGTCACAGCACCGGTGGCAGCATCAGTAGCTTTCACGCAGTTGGTGTAACTGGTGCCCTTGTAGATATAAGTGCGCACACGCTTGATCATGTTACTTCCCCAGTTGACGGAGTACCAACCATCAGAGGTCATGACAGCGTCTTCAAGGTCTACCTGATATTTCCGGTTGTACCACTTGATATCGAGACGGTCGTTGTTCTTGGCTTGCTTCACATACCACAGTTTGTTGGCCCATGTGGTGTAGTTGGCAGCGTCGGGATATTTAGACATGACACCAGCATCCTCCATCAGGTCTTTGTTGGTGGAGATACCCCAGCAGAGCATCGTACGCATGGCCTGCTCTATCTTCTGAGCGTAGAGGTTCCAGCGGATGAGGTCGAACTTGCGAAGACCCTCGCCGCCAAACTCCCATGCACGCTCGTTGACGATGGCGTTGAAGAAAGCTTCTTTCGAGGTCAGGTTGTTGACATATTGGGTCACATCCTGGTCGAAGGTCTCGCTGTCGGCGAAAGCACGGGCACGGACAGTGGTGAGGGCTTGCTTGGCAAGGGCCGTAGGACCGTTCAGCTCGTTCTCTGCCTCTGCCAACATCAGCAGCACGTCGGAGTAGCGCATCAGCGGGAAGTTGATGCCAGTACCCTTAGAGGAGGCTCCACCTAATTCCTTGGCAGCCAAAGCGCGGTCCCATTTGCCTACCTTGATGCCAGTCGAGGCAGCGGCGGCCACGGTGTCATTGGCATGGGCGTAGTTGGCGCAGGTGATGTCACGACGACTGTCGTTGTCGGCAAACGACATATAGTAAGTCGGCAAAAGGCCTACCTGAATGGTAGTGGTACCCTTGGCACAGGAACCTGTGTTGGGCACGCCGATACTCCATCCCACATCGCCACCGTAGTTCTGCACGAAGGCCACTTCGTAGAGCACCTCGGCATTGTTCTCAGGAGCGTAGTTCATCTCGTTCTGGAACGACTTGTAGAAGTTGGGATAGAGGTCGCGAGGTTTCAGCTGAATGAGCTTCTGGCAGTAGTTCTTGGCCATCTGCACATAGTCGTTGTGGGTGTGGGCGGTCACGGTGTTGCCGCTCAGGTCGGTGTAGGTCACGCTCAGACTATCGGCGTTGACATCGAGATAGTCGTCGGCGCGCTTCATCTGATTGTCGAAGGTCTTGCCGTAACCAGCGCGGAACAGGGCGAGACGGGCGATCAGACCCATTGCGAAGTCGCGGTTCATACGCTCAATGCCACCTGTGTTGACATCAGAGAATTTCATGTAGGGCTCTATGTCGACCAACTGCTGAAGCACACGGCTGTAAATCACGAACTTGTCGGTGCGGGGGCGGTCAATCTCCTCTCCCCATACAGCGGCCACATCATAGTAGGGCACATCACCGAAGATGTTGCACATCAGGTAGTAACGGAAGGCTTTCAGACAGGTGGCCTCACCCTTGATCTGCTGCATCTCATCTTCCTTGCTAATGCTGCTGGCGTCGATACCGGCACGCACCTGGTTGGCACGCTCGATGGCCTGAAGGTTGTTGTTCCAAACATTGTACACATCGTTGAAACCGGTCACGGCAGGACCTTGCAGCGACCATACGGCACGACGGTCGCTGGCGGGAACACCAGCACTTGGTACCTCGGCCTCTACGTCGGTGTTCTGCATCCACACACCGCACATACGTGAGGTATAGGGGTCTTCGCAGAACAGTACATATACGCCGTTGATGGCGTTGGTGGCAAACTCTGTCGAAGCATAGACGGAATTGAGGTCCATCTGCGAGGGAGCATCCACATTGAGGGTGTCATCGCAGGAGGTCAGTGTCAGTGCTCCGAGAGCTGCTATGGCTAAATATTTATTATATGACTTCATATTTCGATACTTTCTATTTTGTTGTTGCTTCATGTACCAAATATATTATAAGGTGACGTTCACACCAAAGGTGAAGGCGCGGCTCTTAGGATAGGACGAGAAGTCGATACCCGGTGTAAGACCAGAGTAACTGGAGTTGCGCACGTAGGAGCTCACCTCGGGGTCATAGCCAGGATAACTGCTGATACAGAAGAGGTTGGTGCCGGTCACGTAGAAACGCAGACGCTGCACGTAGAATTTCTTGGTGAGCTTGGCGGGGAGGGTGTAACCGACGGTCACACTCTGCAAGCGCAGGAAGGAGGCATCGTCAATAGCCCAGTCGGTGGGTACCACCACAGCGTCGCCAGTGGAGAAGGGGCTCCACATCTTCTTGGCAGCCTGTCCGTTGCCACCCTCATTCCAGTAAGCGAGGTCCTCAAGTGTGGTGAGCAGCTGTCCGCTCTCGGGATGCATGTAAGAGTAGGAGTTCTTCTGACTCATGTCGTCACGCATGTTGGGCCAGGTACCGGCACGGTAGCGGCTGCTGGTCTGTATCTTGTTGGCATTGTAAATGTCGTTGCCGTAGGTGTAGGTGAAGTTGACGTTGAAGTCGAAGTCATACACTGTGCCGCTGAAACCGAAACCACCGGTGAAGTCGGCGTTGGTGTCACCAATCACGTCGATATCGTTGGTGTCGACAGTGCCGTCGGGCACACCATTGGGGCCGCTGATGTCTTTCAGCTTCATGGTACCAGGACGCACGCCGATACGACCACCTAAGAGAGAGGTGGTGGGTACACCTTCTTTCAGTTTATAGGTGTTGGTGGCGGGGTCGTAGCTCTCGAAGTCGGAGGTGGTGTAGTAGCCATCGCTCTTCCAACCGTAGATAAGACCGATGGGGTCGCCGATACGTACGATGTAGTCCTGCTGGTTCTTGTTGTCGGTGCTAGCCCAGCCGGAGGGGAAGGTCATCTGCTCGATGCCGTTGGCAAGACTCTTCACGTTGGACTTGTCATGGCTGATGTTGAAGTTGGCTATCAAGGAGACGTTCTTCTTCTGCAAAATGGTGGCGTTGACGGTCAACTCCACACCCTTGTTGCTCGTAGAGGCTGAGTTCTCCCAGACGGAGGTATAGCCCGGAGCGGCGATGGCGTGGTTGATGAGCAGGTCGTCGGTGTTGTTCCAGTAGAAGTCGAGGTTACCGTTGATGCGCTCATGCAGGAAACCGAAGTCGAGACCGATGTTACGGGTGGTGCGCTTCTCCCAGGTCAGGTTGGGGTTGGCCAGCACGTTGGTCACGGCCAAGTGAACGTCCTGGTTGTCTCCCACACCATAGCGCTTGCTGCCGCTGTTGTAGGCATAGAGCTGGCGGAACATATAACTGGGCAACTTGTCGTTACCTACCTTACCGTAGGAGAAACGCAACTTCAGATTGGAGAGCCAACTCTTGGCTTTCTCCATCCAAGGCTCTTCGATGATACGCCAGGAGGCTGCTGCTGCGGGGAAGAAACCCCACTGATGACCACTTCCAAACTGTGAACTACCGTCCTCACGGAAGGTCACGGTCAGAAGGTAACGGTCGAGGAGTGTGTAGTTGATACGGCTGAAGAACGAAATTTTGTTGGCATTGGGGCTAATCACACTACCTATCGACTGGATAGAGCCGGAGCCAAAGTTGGCAAATACACCGTCAGCGTCATAACCGAGGCTGTAGTTGTTTCCTGCCATATTGTTATTGTTGCTGCGGCTGGTGCGATACTCCTGACCCACCATCACATTCAGTCTGTGTATCTTGTTGAAAATCTCGTCGTAGGTCACTGTGCCGCTCTCACGGATGCTACTGGTGTTGGTCTTCTGCCAGTCGGCCAGTGGAAGTCCGCCCACATAAGAGGCCTGAGTGGTGGTAGAGCCATACCAGTTTTTCACTTCGTTGAAACCGTATGAATAGCCGGCTTCGAGGCGGGCGCGCAACTGCTTGATGATTTTCCAGTCGAGGGAGGCGTTGAAATTGAACGCGCGGTTGTTGCGCTTGCGCCAGTACTGCTCTGACTGCTCGGCAAGGGTCATATTGGCACGCTGCCACTGCACAATCTCATCGTCACTCATGGTGCTGAAGTCGGGGGTGATAAAGGCGCTAAGACCCTTGGTGGCCACACCATAGATGGCCTGCTCGGTACGCACTTTGTAAGTACCACCCTGGGTACCCTGACCGTTGGCTATCTGGTCGCTCACACGGGCTGTGAGGTTGAAGGTCAGGTTCTTGCTGATGTCGTGGTTCAACTTGAACATGAAAGCGTAACGGCTGAAGTCGTTGTTGGGCATCAGACCGCCGTTGAAGTCGTAAGTGCCGGAGAGGGAGAACTTGGTCTTCTCAGTACCACCATTCAGACTCAAGTTGTGGCTCTGAGAGAGCACGTCGGCACCGAAAAGGTCTTCCTGCCAGTCGATGGCCTCAATGCTCTTGTAGAGATAGAGGTCGTCGTAGACACCAAACTGATTGTAGAACGACTTGAGAGCCGACTCGCCGCCAAGTAAGGCGTATTCGTAGTTGGACATCACATAGTCGTAGGTGTTCATCGGGTCAAGACGCTTTGACACGGTCTTGGTCTGAAGGAAACCATTGTAGTTGACCACCGTCTTACCTCCCTTGGCATTCTTGGTGGTAATCAAGATCACACCGTTGGCACCCTCAGAACCGTAGATGGCGGTGGAGGAGGCGTCTTTCAGAACGGTGATGTCCTCAATGTCGTTGGGGGAGATGTCGGAGATGGAGTTGGTTTGGAAACCATCGACGACAAACAGAGGGGTGTTGTCACCAGTGATGGAGCCGCCACCACGCACACGGATCAGGATCTCGGCGTCGGGCGAACCGTCAGTGGTTGTCACATGCACACCAGAGAGTTTACCGGTGAGGGCCTCGGAGACGTTGGGGGTAGGCACGGCGGCGAGTTTCTCACCACCCACGGTGGAGACAGAACCAGTGAGGTCCTTCTTGCGCACGGTACCATAACCGATCACCACCACGTCGTTCAGACTCTGGGCCTCGTCCTCCAGCACGATATTGATGGTTGACTGACCTGCAATCTGCACCGTCTGTGTCTTCATACCAATGTATGAAAAGGTGAGCGTCTTGCCTTTCACATTCTGTAAGGTGTAGTTTCCGTCGATGTCGGTCACCACGCCATTCTGCGTGCCTGTCTCCATGACAGTAGCGCCAATGACGGGTTCTCCGCTCGAGTCGGTCACCGTACCTTTGATGGTCTGCGCTGTGATGTTGCCCACGAATAGAGTGAGGGCCAACAGGAGCGCCATTCGAAAGAATTTCAAATTACCAGACATAGATTTTATTTTAGGTTGATAAATATATTTTTTGATCAGTAGACACGGCAGTCACGCCGCAGAAAGTTTGTTGTCTCGTCAACGAGTAGCTTGATAAGTGTGTCGGTTAGGGTTAAATTTCTGCAAAGATACTAATAAAGATTTAAAAAATGGTGTTTTTAGGGGACGATAATTGCTTTTTTAACCAAAAAGGGGCAGATTTTTCTACAAAACCTGCCCCTTTGGGTTGAATATTAGTTTAGGTTGTTTCACAACACTACTTTCTCTGCTTTGTGCTGGCCATGGCCTGTCATTGTCTTACGGATGTAGACTCCATGTTTTGGTGTAGCCACTTTCATACCATCGAGTGTAAAATATTCCTCATGGACACTCTCATGTATGGCTGAGGTGGCTTCTATGCGGTCGTATGCGGGATAGTAGGAATCTACGCTCATGCCGCCCATGCTGTTGATGGCTCGGACAGAGAAGGGTGCTCCCTCGCCTACGTACTCCATGTCGACATCGTGTTTGGTGCCGTCAGTCATGCCGATCAACTCGTCGTTGAAGAAGATGGCGTAGGCGACAGCTCCCTCTACGGGATGCCAGGCGAGATAATAGGGATGGATAATGGCGACACCTTGGTACTCTACCTGGGTAATGCCTTCCACTGGGGGCAACTGTCGGGCTTTCTCGTCAGGACGCCACTCACCGAAGATGTTCTCCACGGTATATTCTGAGGCTTCGTCAGCTGTCATCACGGTCTCGTATTTGTACACTTCCTTGTTGTTGAGGGTGAAGGAGAGAATGTTGGAGGCTGGGGTGACATTGTTGCCGTCCTTGTCCATCGAATGGTATTCTTTGAAACGGTAGGCGGCGGTGTTCATGCCTGAGGTGGTGAAGCGTGAGGAGGAGAGTTCGTTAGGCTGGTTGAGAGTGGTGTTGATATAGGCCAACTTGGACTCTCCGCCCCAGGAACGGCCGAAGTTGAAAGACGAGGCCTTGTTTTCAATCGTACAGTCCTTGAACACATAGCCGTATTTCTCGGTGCTGCCGGGATTGGGGGCGGTGAGGGTTGCTTCGCCGCTCTTTCCGTTGCGGGAGCGTGACTCGCCCACCAACAGACACTGGTTGAAGAGAATGTCGCCGGAGCCGCAGATGAAGTCGACGGTGCCGTGTATTTCGGAGGTCTCCCAGTAGAACTGACTGCTCGTATTGCTATAATAGGTGTCTTGGTAGGAGAGCAGACGCACATTCTTGCAAATGGTCTGGCCACCCTTGTCCTGGATGCACACCGCACGGCCAGCGGCGCCGGCGCCGTAGTAGTCGAGGGCATTCTGGAGGGTCAGGTCTTGCAGATAGGTGCCCTTGCCGGTGATGAGCAGGGTGGCGGTGGTGCCGATGCCTTCATTTTCCTTGGGTGGGGCATTGCGGATGATGGTCTTCAGCATGCTCTGTCCGATGATGGAGATGTTGCTGCCAGAGATGGTGGTCAGCACAGTCTCCCCCAAGTCGTACAGACCGTCAGGAACGAAGATGTAGGTGCGACTCGACGGGCTCGACATGGCATTGGCAATGTCGAGGGTGGTCAGGAAGTGGTCGACGTCGCCGGCCTTGACTACAAAGAAACCTTGCTCGTTTTTCTCTACGGGCTTCGCTTCCACATTGCTGATGGCGATTTTGTGGATATAGGCGGAGCCTTCTGTCATATTCAGTGATAAAGTGCCTGCCTCACCCTCATAGAGGATAGCGGTGCATTGGCCGTCGACACTTACAGGCACATTGACGCTTTGGATAGTACGGCCTTCGCTGTCTTGTAGTGTGAGCACACCACTGCCACCTTGGCGGCAGAGATAAAGCATGATATAGGCTCGGCCACCAACCAACAGGTCGATGCGGTCGCCCGACTTCAGCTGCCATCCGTGTTGGTTGTCGTGATAACCGCCCTTGCCGGTAAACTGAAAAGCCTCATGGTCTTCTGGATAGAAATAGGGGTCGGTCAGCGTATAGGTGTAACGGGCAGTCTCGCTGCAGTACTCTTCTTCGGTGGCGATACCGTAGAGGGGCGTGTCGCTGGTGATGACATCGTTGACGGTGTATTTGCGGTTGTTGCCGCCTTTGGCTTTCTGGAACCAACCGCGGAACAGATAATCACTGGCCAAAGTCACGTCATCTTTTCCGTAGGCGAAGGCACCGATCTGTGCGTCTTTTTCCACTGCCTGGGTCCCCAGGATGCTACCATCGGTGTCGTAGTAGGTGAGGGTGAAGTCTCTCTTGTAGTTGATATAGACATAGTAGTTGATGGTGGCGTCGGCTGTGGAGACGGGAATGGTGACACGCACGTAGGCGGGATAGTCTGACATATTCTCCCAGGCATCATAGACGACTTCACCCACCGTGCCGGTGGCTGCCACAATGTCGGTGAGAGGGTTGTCTTTACTGATGGCAGGCTCGCTCTTCGAGGTTTCTATACAGGCTATCATACTGCCATCGCTGTGCTCGTCGAAGATTTCTCCGGCCTCGTAGGTCTTGCCGTTGACTGTGAAACGCTCCAGGGTGGGTTTGGAGGACATATCCACATTGCCATAGATGTCCAACTCAAACATATAGGCGTTTTGGGAGGCATTCAGGTTGGTCCATTTCAACTGTACGTTGGTGCGGTTCACGGTCGCATCGACCTCGCACCAGGCGGCGGGATTGGCCACCGTCTCAGAGATGACCACCCAGTCGGCATCGCCGTCACCTTTTGCCCAGAGCTTCCAGCCACGGTTGCTGCCAGTAGCTCCGTGGATGTAACGCACACGGGTCACCGAGGCCAAAGGGGAGGTGATGATGTAGGGGTCGTCGCTCTTTGCGGCCTGAAGCCATCCAAGGGGATTGCCGTCGTTGAACTTGCTATTGACGCCAGCAGGGTCCACCGCTGTGTCGTAGAGTGTGAAGTCGAGCGTCTCATGGCTATATTTGGTGCCTTGGTGCACGACTGTCTCACTCTTGCTGGCTTTCAGGCTCTCCCAGTCGGAGAAATTAGTCGAATAGAGTTGCTTCTCCTGACCTTGCATGCCGGCAAATACCAGCAAAAAGGCTAGAAGTGATAAGATTCTTGGTAGAAAAGTTTTCATCATAGTTTTTTTCTGTTTTAGATAAGTTTTATCTAGAATATCTAGAGTGTCTAGACTTTCTAGACTATCTAGATTTTCTAGATTATCTAGATTTTCTAGACTTTCTAGACCTTCTAGATATTCTAGAGGATCTAGAAATCTAGACCCTCTAGAGTATATACGCTCTCTTATTTCTTGAGCACTTTCTTGCCAGCCTGGATGATCAGGCCTTTGTAGTCACTGCCTACACGCTGGCCGGAAGTGTTGTACATCGGGGCATTGGTGTTGATGGCGGTAGTGCTCATCTCGCTGATACCCTCTGTGTACTCAAAGCGGATAGGATAAATCTGATAAGCGCCCTTGTAAATAACTAAGATACCTGTTACGGTGCCAGTGGTGTTGTATTGGATTTGCTCGTCGAATATCTTGAACTTGTCGAAGAGCTGGATCTTATCATCGCTATTATTGGAGTAGGCGAAGGTGTTGTTGCTCTCGTCAACGTTGAAGTAGACATTGCCCAGGCAGATCAGGTCGCAGAGCAGGCTTTCACCCACCTGTGAGAAGGTGATATATACAGGCTCTGCCTCACTGCTAGCAGTGGCGGTGAGATTGTCGGCGTTGGTGCCTTCGGTCTTGGCCAGTTCGGGAAGTCCCTGATAGGGGCTGAACTTGCCGATGATGCTACCGTTGAGCACTTGGTTGTTTTCAAACTCGAGGCCGGTGTTGTAGAACTCTATGGCGCCGCTGGCGTCGCGTACAAACACATCACGGTCTTTTGCAAAGAGCACCACAGCATCATTGAGTTTCAACTCGGCCTCAGTGCCGGTCTCTAAAGCCTTGAAGGCAGCGATGTTGTCGCAGACAGGGATTTGGGGACCTACGTTGTCTGAGATGGGCTGGGTGAGGTAGATCTCATACTGCCCCTTGAAGGGCACTAAGATACCCTCCACGGTGTAGACACCGTCTTCGGTATACTCCAAGCCCACTTTGAAACGGTCGTAGATCAAGATCTCGTCTTCGCCGGCGTAGGCATAGATGTTGGTGAAGTCGCCTTCAACTTTGGCTGTGATTTTCACTCCCTCAATACGGATGAGGTCGCAGTAGAGGGCTTCGTTCTTGGCCTCGGCGATGGTCACATTCTTGGCTACAGCGGAGCCGGCGGCAGAGGAGTAACCATTGGAGTTGGTGTTGTCGCTCTTGGTGAGTTCGGGCAGACCATTATAAGTGGTGGAGATACCACAGATGGTACCATTCATCACTTGTCCGGCCACAAAGTTCAGTCCGGTCTTGTAGAAGTCGATGGCTCCGCTGGCGTCGCGTACGTACACATCGTTGGTGCCTACATAGAGCACCACAGCGTTGTTGAGGGTCAACTCGGCCTCGGTCTTGTCTTCAAGTGCTTTAAAGGCGGCGATATTGGCGGCCTTGGGCAGATCTACGCCTGGGCCTGGATCTGTGCCAGCGCTCACAGGCTGTGTGAGGTAAATCTCAAAAGCTCCCTTGAATGGCACAAGGATACCTTCCACATTATAAGTGCCGTCTTCGGTGTATTCCAGTCCTACTTTGAAGCGGTCGTATATCTGGATCTCATTCTCGCCGATATAGGCATAATAGTTGGTGTAGCTACCTTCTTCTCTGGCAGTGATCTTCACACCTTCAATCTTGATGAGGTCGCAATAATAGGTATCAGACTTGGCTTGTGCGATGGTCAGCACCTTGGGCTCTGCAGTGCCTGCGGCGAAGGTGATGTCATTGGCATCGGTGTTGTCGGTCTTGGCCATCTCGGGCAGGTCGTTGTAGAAGGCCAGACGGCCAGTGATGGAACCGTTGAGCACTTGACCATTGGAGAAGTCGATACCGATCTTGAAAAGGTCGATGGCTCCGCTGGCGTCGCGCACATAGACATCATTGGTGGCTACATAGAGCACTTGTGCGTTCTTCAGCATCAGCTTGGCCTCGGTGTCAGTGCCCAAGGCTTTGAAGGCTGCGATGTCATTGGCGACAGTGATTTCACCACCAGGACCTGGAGTTGGGGGCGTGCCGCCAGTGATGGGCTGGGTGAGATAGATCTCGTAGGCACCCTTATAAGGCACCAAGATACCCTCTACATTGTAAGTTTCGTCAGCGTTGAACTCCAGTCCCACTTTGAAGCGGTCGTATACCTGGATCTCATCATCGCCAATATAGGCATAATAGTTGGTGTAGCTGCCTTCTTGTCTGGGGGTGATCTTCACACCCTCAATCTTGATAAGGTCGCAATAATAGGCTTCTGACTTGGCCTGGGCGATGGTCAGCACTTTGGGCTCTGCGGTACCAGCGGCGAAGGTGATGTCATTGGCATTGGTGTTGTCGGTCTTGGCCATCTCAGGCATGTCGTTATAGAAGGCCAGACGGCCAGTGATGGAGCCGTTGAGGATCTGGCCGTTGGAGAAGTCGATGCCGATCTTGTAAAGGTCGATGGCTCCGCTGGCGTCACGCACATAGACATCATTGGTGGCTACATAAAGCACTTGGGCGTTGCTCAGGGTGAGCTTGGCCTCGGTGTCAGTGCCTAAGGCTTTGAAGGCTGCGATATTGGCAGCGGTGGTTATTTCGGGGGTAGACTCCTTGACGAAAGTCTTCTCCACCACAGCACTCATGTCGCCGGCATAGTCTTCTTCCACAGCTTTCACGGTGGTGGTTTCGGTCAGGGTAAACGGACCGGAATAGACCTTGCCATTGGCAGCAGGGTCACTGCCGTCGGTGGTGTAATACACGGCGTAGTCTTCGTTCGATGGGGTGATGGTCACCGTGGTGCTGCCTGTAAATGGGGTGGTACCACTGATGGTCAGTGTCTTCTGCACCTCGCCGAGGTAGACCTCCACTTTGGTCATACGCACCTGATTGGAGACGGCGGTCAGTGATAATTCTGCAGCATCGCCCTCCCATGTACCGAGAACATCATCAAAGGTGTAAGTGCCAGAGGTGGGGTTTTGAAAACAGCCAGGGCCGTATTGTGCGTCGCCCTTGGCGGTGCAGGTCAACACCACTTTTTTGATATTGCCTACGGTGGAGGCAATCGTCATGGTCTGGCTCTTATACACACGGTATTGAAAGCCATTGCCCAGCATACCGTTGGTGATGGAGATGGTGACTCCGTCTTTGGTCACCTGATCGGCGCCGGCGGCGCCAGTGCCGCATGACCCTAAGTCTGTTTCTGCGTCAAATGTCACCACTTGGGCAGACATCACACCGCAAATCGTCATGAGCAGGGTGACGAGTGAAAAGCGTAGAAAATTTTTCATGCAAATCATGTTTTAGTTAATAATGTGTTTAGGTTGATTTTTGTGTGCAAACTTACTCATTTTTTTGCACATTTACAATAAAACGAATATATTTCTACTCGTTTTTCTTTTTTACTTTTTTACAATTGAAAAAAGCCCCTCTTTTGGAGGGGCTATAAGGGGGGTCATCATGTGATTTATCCAACCTCCCCTCCTTTGGAGGGGTTGGGGGAGGTGTGAGGTTTTACCTCCCCTCCTTTGGAGGGATTGGGGGAGGTTAATAACTATCTAAGATATTCGTCATAAAGTCGAGGGCTTTTTCCATCTTTTTGAAGATGTTTTTCTCCATTCTTGAAACGACGGCAAACTTCGCACCTTTCTGGCTTTTCCACAGGGAGAGGAGTTCTTCTTTGCCTTTCTTTACTTTGCAAGTCGAAGTGTTGGCTCCTGCCTTGTCTAGATGTATCGTCGCGATACGGTCGCTCACGTTTCCGTTGTGGACGATGAACACGTCAAACCACTGGTTCTTGCGCAAGCCGTGGTTGTTGCCGAGATCAATATGTACCACTCCGGCACGGTTGGGCTTTTTGACATCGGGTTCAATCTTTGTGATGAGTCCCACCAGGGCAAACGACTCCTCCACGACTTCGTTGATGTCGCTTTGGTAGGGGAATTGGTTGCATGCGATGGCGAAGGCGTCGACATAACTCTTCTCCGACTTTGCCGTAGCTTTTTTGGACATCAACTGTGAGAGCACCTCGTTATCCTTCGTTTTCTTGATAGCTACAGTGTAATAAAATTCCACCTTGTAGTAAAACTTGCCATCGGTAGAGTCTCGATAGGTGTTACGCTTGTAATTTTGGATGACGGTCAGCAGTTTATGAGCGCAGTTTTTGTCCTCTACAGCAATTGTTTTCGGGTTTTCGTTCACCTTTTTGATGAGGGGCGCGCGCATGGCGGCAAATGTGGACTGCTCACTGTTCTTGTCTCCTTTCGCATAGATGGGAGGCTCTACGTAGATGGAGTTGGGGCTGTTCGTGGGAAGGGTCTGTGCAAAGACCGCTCCCACGAAAAGGCATGCCCATATTGATAAAATGATTCTTCTCATTTTTTTAGTTTTTTTGTGGTTAATTAGTGGGCTAATATCATTAAAAATACATCTATTACAAAATCGTCATCATTTCATTGTTATCATTTTACAATCTTACTTTTTTATTTTTCATCTTTCATTTTTCATCTATTTTTCCATTTCCAGCGATGCCCAGATGAAGGGACCTACGCCCTTGGCGTCGTTGTCACGGATAGGTTCACTCATGTAGTACTCAAAGGAACCGTCGCGCTTGTAGTTGGGCTTGCTCACGTAGGGGCCAGGGCCCGGGCCAAGGCCGCTCACCGAGCAGCAGTCGGTCAGTGAGATAGTCTGGTCGGCGTTCACACGGATGAAATTCTTCAGGATTCCGTTGTAGGCTTTCACGCCAGCGTCTTTGAAACTTGCGTCGAGGTAACCTTTCCTGACACCTTTAAGTAAACAGTAAGCGAACATGGATGAACAGGTGGATTCCAGATAGTTGCGTGGGTCATTGACATCCAGTACGTCATACCATACGCCTGTCTTTTTGTCTTGATATTTCACCACTGCTTTCATGGCTTTCTGGAAAAGTTCTATCACTTCGCCACGGCGGGCATAGTCTTCTGGCAGGGCGTCGAGCACTTCTATCATCGCCATGGTATACCAGCCGAGGGCACGACCCCATGTGTGCTGAGACAGACCAGTTTCCTTGTCGGCCCAGAACATGGTGTGGGTCTCGTCCCAGGCATGCTTCCACAGGCCGGTCTTGGCATCGTAGGTGCGCTTGTCGGTCTTGATAATCTGGTCGACTGCGTCGTTGTAATACTTGATGGCTTTTTTGCCTTTCAATTGTGGAGCGGCGAGAGTGTAGTAAGGCAGACCCATGAAGATGCCGTCAAGCCATACCTGGTTGGCATAGATGGCTTTGTGCCACCAAACTCCCTCTTTGGTGCGTGGCTGCTTCTCCAACTGCTTAAAGATAGTCTTTAACGCAATGAGGTCTTTCTTCTGAGGCTCAAGGTTATACATACGCAGGATGAAGCGGGCGGTGCGTACGTTGTCGAGGTTGAAATCCTCGTATTTGTAGCCTGTCACATTGCCTTTCTCGTCAATCATCTTGGCAGGGTATTCTTTCAGGTAGTTGAGGATGTGCTCGTCTTTGTATTTCAGATAAGTGTCGAGCAGGGCCTCCATCTCAATGCCCATCACGTAGCTCCATTTGGGCTTGGTGGAGAAGTCGAGCATATAGGGATGGTTCACACGATCCATCTCTGAGTAGGTGAGCCATTCGCTGTAGTTCTTGAAGGGATTCTCTGTGAGCAGCAGTGATTGGTTGACGAAGACGTTGTCGAGATGCACGTCATGGCTCTTACCCGTGCGGCGCAACCCTTCGTCTTGCACACCGTCGAAGCGGCAGTTCTTCACGTTGATATTGTAGATGTTGTCAGCGTCGTCCAAACCGTTGAGCAGCAGTCCGTAGCGGCTCTTTTGGCAGGTCACGTCTTCCATGTACACATTGCGCACAGTGGGGTTGAAACCACGGCAGCAGTTCTCATTCGGCTCATAGTTGAGGTTGATGCGCATCACGGCCTCACGGCACTGGCCCACCTCCACTTTACGCATGAAGATATTCTCGATGATGCCACCACGGCAGGAGTTGGTCTTGATACGCAGCACGCGGTCCAGGTTGGGGGAGTCCATCTTGCAGTTTTCCACGAACACATTCTTGCAACCGCCTGATATCTCGCTACCTATCACCACGCCGCCATGTCCGTCTTCCATGACACAGTCGCGCACGATGATGTTTTGGCTGGGGATGTTCCACTTGCGGCCATCGACGTTGCGCCCACTCTTGATGGCGATACAGTCGTCGCCAGTGTGGAAGACGCATTTCTCGATGAGCACACGGTCGCATGACTCTGGGTCGCAGCCGTCGCCGTTGGGACCTTCGTTCCATATCTTCACGCCACGAACAGTGACGTCGTTGCTCAGCAGTGGGTGGATCACCCAGAAGGGCGAGCGAAGCAGGGTGACACCTTCTATCAGGATGCCTTCGCATTTGTAGAGGTTGATGAGTTGTGGACGAAGTCCTTTGCCCGGTCCAAACTGCCGCTCGTTCACATCAACACCGTCCTCCGACAGACGGAGCAGCTGCAGACGGGTCTCTTTCTGGTGCTCTGTCAGTTCTGGAGTCCAGCCGAAGCGGTCTTTGCCGCACATCTTCCACCAGGTCTCGTTGCTGCCGTTGCCGTCGATGGTGCCCTCGCCGGTGATGGCCACGTCGGTCTCACCGTAGGCATAGATGCAGGGTGAGTAGTTCCAGCAGTCGATGCCTTCCCAGCGGGTGAGTACGGTGGGGTAGAGAGAGGTGTCAAAAGCGAAGAGCAGGGTGGCGCCTTTTTCCACCACCAGGTTGACATGGCTCTTCAGACGGATGGCCCCGGTCTGCCATGTGCCTTCTGGGATGATGACCTTGCCGCCGCCGGCTTTGGAGCAGGCATCGATGGCTTTGTTGATGGCGGCTTGGTTTTTGGCAGGTGTAGCTTTCAATGACGCACCGTATTTGGTGATGACAAAACTCTTGTCGGGGGTCTGCACCTGACGGATGCTACGCTCGATTTTCTGGTAGTCGGTATCCCATCCTCCAGCCATGATGGTCAGTGGGAAGAGGAGGCACCAAAGGAATGAAAGAAATGATCTCATGATGGTAGAGTTGATAAATGATTTGTTAGTTGTATGATTCAGTTTGTTGTTTAGGCTACAAAGATAATAAAAAAAATGATGATGAGAGATATGTTGTGCCTGTTTTTGTTTTTCAGCGTGTGAGAAACCACCTTTCCAACCTTGTGGCTTTCTGTTTTTTTATGATAAATGCAAATTATTATGTGTTTTTTCAGTATCCAGACTTTTTGCCTTTCTTGACTGGTCATTTCTCCTCCTTATGTTAAAAAATGAATATTTCGTGTTAAAAATTTGCTTTTGTTTATTTTGATTTCTATATTTGCAGTATCTTTTTTGCGATTTCGATGTTTCGAAATCATCCCTCGAGGTTGGTAGCTTCCTGCACCAACCTCTTTTGTGTAGTTCATATTCGTTTTTTTAAGTAAAATTTGTGTCATCCAAGAGAATCATGTATCTTTGCGAATTAATAGAATAATTATTCATGTAAATACTTTTAGTTTATGAAAGCAAAGAAAATCATCTTGATGTTCGTCATGATGTTGACGGCTTTGAGTGCCAATGCACAGTATGATCCAGGTAAGTGGGCGATTCAGATTAAGTTTGGATACGGTGGTTCTTTTTTATCCAACCTCGACAAGTTGCCTATGTCTACGAGTAGCGCCGATTCAAAATCTATAGGTTCGAGCACTATTGGTATGGATGTGGAATATCAGGTATCTAAGTTGCTGGGTGTTTCTTTTGGCTTGGGCCGTATTGGAGGAGGCGGTGGCTGGGAGGACTACAAAGAGAACAGTGTTAAATACAAAGATTCGCAGATAGAATTGGAGTATCTCTGCTTACCCATCATTGCTAATTTCTATATATATAAAGGACTGGCTCTGAAGACTGGTGTGCAGTTGGGTTATCTCATCGGTGCCGATTTCAGTCAGCATCATGTGGACGACTATCAAAACCGTGATTTGACTACAAAGCACACTTTGGATTTGGAGGATGACTGCAAGAAATTGGATATCGCCATCCCCATTGGTATCTCCTATGAGACCAAAGGACACTTTGTATGGGATCTCCGCTTCAATTACGGTGTGACCAAAATCAATGACGGAACTTTTTTGGGTACAAAAGATCTGAAGAACAACAATGTGATGCTGACCTTTGGTTATAAAATTGATTTGTAACCCCATTCTTGGTCATCAAAAGACAGCGCTCTGGATATGTCATTCAGGGCGCTGTGCTTTTCGTAAAAAGGGAAAAAAAAGTCTAAAAAGTTGTGAAATTCAATTTTTTATGTTACTTTTGCCCCCTGTTGTGCACTATGAATCTAACCAACATCAACCTTGTAAACTAAATAAATACAAATGATCAGGGCCTTTCTTCTTGGCATGATGCTGCTGGCGACAGTTGCTGTTCATGCGCAGTCTATTTATGACATTACCCGATATGGTGCCGTGGGAGATGGTGTGACCAATGATGCCGCCGCTATTCAGCAAGCCATTGACCGCTGTACAGCCGAGGGTGGGGGAGTGGTGTTGGTGCCACGTGGCCGTACCTTCGTCTGTGGTCCTGTGCAGTTGAAGTCGAATGTGGAGCTGCATGTGGAGGCCACCGCGGTGCTCAAAGCACATCCCGATGAGGGTATCTATCACCTGAGTGCCTTCGTTGCCAACGAGGGTGAGGGTATGATGTGGCTCTATGCTGATGGTGCAGAGAATATCTCTATCACGGGTAAAGGCACGATTCATGGCAACGGTATCGCCTTTATGGGCGCCGAGTTGGACGACTCTTATGAGTTGAAGCCTGTCACCACCTTCGACCCCCGTCCCCATGTATTGACACTCATAGGGGTGAGAAACCTGACCATCCGTGATGTCACCATCTGCGAGGGTGCTTACTGGACGGTCCATCTGGTAGGATGTGACGAAGCTGTCATCGACGGCATCAACCTGCTCAACAACCTCAAGATACGCAACGGCGACGGCATCGACCTCGACCACTCGAAGAATGTGCGTATTTCCAATTGCCATATCACCAGTGGCGACGACTGTATATGCTTGAAAAACCGCCGTGAGTTTGAGCAATATGGTTCCTGCCATGACATTGTGGTGACCAACTGTGTGATGACCAGTCGCTCGTGTGCCATCAAGATAGGCAGCGAGAATATGGACAGTATTTATCATGTTTTGTTTGACAACTGTGTGATCACTGCCTCCAACCGCGGCTTGGGCATCCAGAACCGCGATGAAGGCACCGTCACAGATGTCATCTTCTCCAACATCCTGCTCGACTGTCGTCTGTGGTCGGATGTTTGGTGGGGCAAGGCAGAGCCTATCTATGTCACCTCCTATCCACGCGCCAATGGCAATCACAAAGACGCCAACTGGCGATTCCCCAAAGGACAGATTGAGGGGCGTTGTGGCGAGGTGAGCCGCATCTACTTCAATCAGATCACTGCCACTGCCGAGAATGGCTGTTTCATAGGTGGAGACACTCCTGACAAGGTGCGGCAGATATATTTAAATAATGTGAAACTCCATCTGCGGCCCTCTTCCCGTTATGCCACAGGCGTCTACGACAAGCGTCCCTGCAAGGGTGAAGGCTTCGTCAAGGGTGATGTCTATGGCGTGTATGTGGAGCAGTCGCAGGAAGTGTTTGTCAATGACCTCCTTGTCGACAATCACCTCCCCAACTATGGTGGCGATGTGAGAAGACCATAAGATGAATATGACTTAATCATTTATATTTTTAATCCAAAAAAAGATCATTATGCTAAGATTACGAAACCAAGCAAAAACGGTTTTGCGGAAATCTCTGATTTCTGCGGCATTGTTGTTGTGTGGCACCGTGGCGATGGCTCAGAACAATGTGTCTGGTGTCATCACCGATGAGAACGGTGACCCGCTGATTGGAGTGACTGTCGTGGAAGTAGGCACGCAGAATGCTGCTGTGACTGACATTAACGGCCGTTATACCCTCAATGTGAAAAACGGTGCTAAACTTAATGTCACCTATGTGGGATTTGAGCCTCAGACTATCACAGCTGGACAAAGTATCAGTCTGAAAGAGGATAATGCCACGCTTAATGAAGTTGTGGTAGTGGGTTACGGTACCATGCGCCGTAAAGATGTGACCAGCTCCATCACCACCGTACAGGCTAAAGACCTCAACAAGGGTGTCTTCACCGACCCTGCTTCTATGCTGCAAGGCAAGGTGGCAGGTCTGGTTGTCACTTCATCTGGTGACCCCAATGGAAGTCCTTCTATCACCCTGCGTGGTGCCTCCTCTCTGCGCGAAGGTGCTGCCATGCAGCCTTACTATGTGATTGATGGAATCCCCGGTGTTGATATCTCCATGGTGGCCCCCGATGATATTGAGACCATCGACGTGCTTCGCGATGCCACCGCTACTGCCATTTATGGTTCGAAAGCTGCCAATGGTGTGATTATCATCACTACCAAGAGTGGTGGCAAGACCGAGCGCACCAATGTGAGCTACAATGGCTATGTCGCTTTTGACAATATCGCCAAGACCCTTGATGTGGCCACTGCCGATGATATCCGTCAGTATGTCAAGGCTAACAACATTGACTATGCCTACGACAAGGGCGGCAATACCGACTGGCAAGACGAAGTGCTCCGCACCGGTATCAGCCACAACCACAACGTCTCCATCAATGGTGGTTCAGCCAAGACCAAATACATGGCCAGTATCAACTATATGAACCGTGAAGGTGTGATCGACGGCTCCCACATGAACCGCCTCAACGTCCGTTCGCTCATTTCGACAAAGGTGCTGAAAGACCGTTTGGAACTCTCTGTAGGCCTCAACTCCATGTATGGCAAGCACGTGGGTGTGCCCATGGGCGACACGGGTGCCTCTGTGCTCGATGCCATGAACTACTTCAATCCGACCAACAATATCAAGAATGATGATGGTTCATGGGTGATTGGTGAAGGTTCTGCCAACTACAACCCTGTTTCGTTGATCAACGAGGATACCTCGGAGACGATGTGGAAGCGTAACCAGATTGTGGCCAAGGCTACCTTGAACATTATCGAGGGTCTGAACTGGAATACCAACTACTCTTATAATAATCGTCAGAGCACTTACAGTTCCTATCATTCCCACTACACCCAGTTGGTGCCCTACAATGCCTATAATGGTACTGCCAATCGCAATACCTATTTCGGTGACGACCATACTTTCGAGACCTATCTCAACTACGACCAGACCTTTGCTAAGGTGCACAAGCTCGCACTGATGGCAGGTTACTCATGGGAAGAGCGCAACTCGAATGACGGTTTCGGACTTGAGGTACACAACTTCTTCGATGACTATCTGAAATGGAACCAGCTGACCTATGCTGGCACCATCGACGGTATGCCTGCTGTGCAGAGTGGTACAAAAGAGACTGTTCGCAACATCTCTTTCTACGGACGTGCCAGCTATTCTTACAACAGCCGTTATATGTTGCAAGCCACCCTGCGTCGTGACGGTTCTTCCGTATTTGGCAAAGACCATCGCTGGGGTACCTTCCCCTCTGTATCTGTGGCATGGAACATCACAGAAGAAGACTTCATGAAGACACAGAACGTGTTCAGCAACTTGAAGCTGCGTATGGGTTATGGTGTCAGTGGTAATGCCCTTGGTTTCGGTGCCTACTCATCAGTGGCCACCTATGGTGCCACAGGTTCCACTTTCACCTACGGCGGCAACCAGTGGGCCATTCTTGGTGCCACAAAACTGGCCAATCCCGACCTGAAGTGGGAGTCGACCGGCATGTTCAATATCGGTATTGACTATGCCCTTTGGGGTGGCCGTATCAATGGTAGCTTGGAGTTCTATAACAAGAAGACCACTGACCTGATTTGGAACTATCCTGTCTCCACCGTCATCTATCCATTTGACAACATCGCAGCCAACGTGGGTGAAATCACCAACAATGGTGTGGAGTTCTCCATCAACATCGATGCCATCCGTACCCAGGACTTCAACTGGATGACAACCCTCAACCTGGCTCACAACTCCAATAAGGTGAACAAACTCTCCAACGAAAAGTTCCAGACCTCAACTTTCACACAGGGCGATCCTATGGTGGCAGGTGTCTCTGCCAATGGCTATACCCAGCGTGTGATGGAAGGCGAGCCTCTCGGCACCTTCTTCCTCTATGAGTTTGCTGGTTATGGCAGCGAAGGCAAGGCTACTTACTATGTACGTGACGAAGATGGCAACAAGACTGGTGAGACCACCAGTGCTCCAGAGTTCAAGGACCGTTACATTGCCGGCAATGCACAGCCCAAGCTCAACTTTGGTTGGAACAATACCCTTTCATACAAGAACTGGACCGCCACATTGTTCTTCACTGGCGTTTTGGGCAATAAGATTTACAACGGTTCACGCGCTCACTATACCGCTCCCGATTTCTTTGCCGGTGGCAAGAACGTGCTCAAGGAGTTCCTCACAGACCGTCCTGTGGCCGACAACCTGAGTAATATTCCTTCCGACCGTTTCCTCGAGGACGGCAACTACCTGCGTTTGCAGACCCTCTCTATTGGCTACACCTTTAATCAACTGGGTGGTTGGCTGCAGAGCTTACAGTTGTATGCTACCTGCAACAATGTCTTCACTATCACCGGATACAAAGGACTTGATCCTGAGGTGAATATGGGTGGCATCCAGCCAGGTGTTGACTTCCGTTGGAGCAACTATCCTCACACACGTACTATCATGGCTGGCGTAAGGGTTAATTTCTAATTTTTTAATGAAATAGCAATATGAAAACAAATATCAAGATATATTTTGCAGCCGTTCTCTCCGCATTGACCGTCGGCTGTACCGATCTGGATGTTCCTGTAGAGTCGCAATATACCGCTTACCCCAACAGTGAGGCAGCGCTCGAGGCTCAGCTCTCAGGCATCTATTTCCAAATGCGCGACTGCTTCGGACGTCGCTATATGGAAGGACTGGCCTTGTCGAGCGATGAGTACACAGCTGTGTCATATGGTGGTAACTGGTATGACAATGGTGCCTATGCTCACCCCAGTCTGCATAACTTCACTTATGAGGATGCTTCTATCGACTGGATGACTGTTCTTGCTTCAGGTGTAGTGAAGGCTAACGAGGTGATCGATAGTGATGCTGACGACAGCTACAAGGCTCCTGCCCGTGCTATGCGTGCTTTCTTTACCTTTATCATGATGGACTGTTGGGGTGATGTGGCTATCAATGACTCCAAACTTGCCAGTGAGATTGACCTGGAGAAGCGCCAGCCTCGTGCCGATGTGGCCCGCTGGATAGAGAAAGAGCTCAAGGAGATTATCCCACAGCTGACTACCGAGACCACAGGTGAGAACTATGGCAAGCCCAACAAGTATATGGCTCAGGCTCTGCTTGCCAAATTGTATATCAACTGGCCTGTCTATACCGCATCATCAGTTGAGGCTTACGATGCCAACTCTTATTCTACAGAGAAACTGGCCGATTGTATCGCTGTCTGTGATGAGATTATCAAATCGGGCAAGTTTGAACTCGGTCCTGATCCCTACCGTTTCAAGTTCGCTTCCGACAACACCGAGCGTGTGCAGAATGGAACCATCAAAGACTTCATCTATGCCATGCCTTATCACACCACACAGGCTACTGGTATGCAGTATGGCCGTTCACACTCCTATAAGGACGTGAAGAACCTCAAGCCCAGCTACTATGGTGAGACACTGACCAACTCGGGTGGTGGCTATGTCACGATGACTCCGGAATTTGTGAAATTGTTCAACCTGAAGGGCGACGAGCGCAACAAGCTCATCATTGGTCTTTCAGAAAACCTTGATGACTATCGCTATGCTACTGGCGGTGACGAGAATACCGTCTATGTATACGACCCAGCCACCTTGCTTCCTACTACCGAGGTTTGCAAAGACAAGGAAGGCAATCCTTTGAAACTCAGCCGCAACATCAATCTTGTGGAGAGAGATTTCACCATCAATGTGGGTGACAATCTTACAGGATGGCGTCAGGGCTGCCGCAACTTGAAATGGCATGTCACCAAAAACGATTATGCCAATGGCCGTAACCAATCCAACGATATTCCTCTGCTCCGTTTTGCCGACGTGCTGTTGATGAAGGCTGAGGCCCTCGTCCGTCAGGGCAAGGCATCCGATGCCACCTCTTTGGTGAACCAGATTCGTGCTTACGCTCATGCAGAGCAGCTTGACCATGCTCCGACGCTGAACGATATCTACGAAGAGCGTGGCCGTGAGTTCTTTGATGAGAATATGCGCCGCTGCGACATGATTCGTTTCGGCCATTTCGAGGATGAGTACTTCCCCCATTACAATGGTTTCCCGACAGCCAACTTCGACAAGACCCGTCGCGTGTTCCCCATCAACAAGAGCATGCTCGACTTGAACCCGAAGTGGACACAGAACGCCGGTTATTAATGATTTATTCCATAGGGGCTTCAAAAGCCCCTATGGCTTTTTATAAGTAGGTAGATAGGTTATTTCACTTAACTTTCCCACCTTTTTTATCACGAATTAGAGAATGAGAGAATTTTCCTTTATGATGGAATTGATAGGAATTTGAGATGAAATGACAAGTCATTTCCTAACGCTATTGCGTATGTTCGCGTCGCTTGCGACGATAATTCCTCAAAATTCTTCTCATCTGCTTATGGATTCTAAAATTACTGCGTTCCTCGTGGGTCTTCGACAAATCTCGTAAATTCGTGATAAATAAAACTATTACGTTATTTGTGAGGGTGGGAAATTTCAGTTATATCATTGTAAGGTGGTGATGAAAAAGGTTGTTGTTTTTTCCTTTTTGCTAGTAGTTGGTGTGCTGTCTGTCTGTGCACAGCATCATATTGAGATTGTGGTGCACCGAGGTGCGAATGCTTTGGCACCTGAGAACACGGTGGCCTCTGCCTACGCTGCTTTGAAGCATGGTGCCACATGGGTAGAGGTGGATGTCCGTGTCTCAAAGGACGGTGTGTTGTACAATCTTCATGATGCGACGCTCGATCGCACCACTAACGGGCATGGACTATTGGCCGACATGCTGTCGGAAGACGTAGACCGTTTGGATGCAGGCAGTTGGTTTTCTCCCGCCTTTCAGGGAACCCGTCTTCCCCGTATCAGCGAGATGCTCGACTCCTTGTGGGGAAAGAGCAACGTGTTCTTCGATGTGAAGCGTGGCACCCCCATCCCTGCTTTGGTGAATTTAGTGCGTGCAAAAGGATTTTCCGACAAGAGTTTTTTCTGGTTTGGCGACGAGCAGATGTTGCGTGAGTTTATCCATCTGGCCCCAGAGATGAAGATCAAGGTCAATGCCTCCGATCTTCGTCGGCTGAAATACTGGCAGCGTATTTGCCGCCCCTCTTATGTCGAGATTGCCCCAGAGCGTATCACCCCCCGTTTCCTGCGTTATTGCCATCGTCATGGCATCCGTGTGATGGCCGCTTGTCAGGAAGATGATATCTCTCAATTTCAGACCGTTATCGACCGTCGTGCCGATCTGGTGAATCTCGACCGCCCTGAGATTTTTTGGCCGATGATACAAGACACCCTTCCATCGGCTCCCTAATGCAACGATACCACGCAATGGTGTATCACCGATTGAAAGAGTGAGAGACCTTCATCCTTGCAGGCCGCCCGTTTCTTTCAAGAAAAGTGATAACATCCTCTTTCCACTACACATGAAAATGGTGGTGGAAATTTTTTTTTCAAAAATAAGTGTATTTTTGCCAATTATTATTTGTTAGTTTACATTTTTATTAATATCTTTGCAACGCATTATCATTTTTTCTCATGTGACATGAGAAACCACGACTCACATCTGTAGTGATTACAGAGGGTAAGCCTCGTACAAACGATGAAAACTAACCAATTAGTGTATATTTTTCGTAACTTAAAAACTATTAACAATGGGAAAACAAGTATTATTCTCTGTGATGCTCGTTATTGGGCTCATGGGAGGCCTTGCTGCCAGTACAGCTCCAGTGATGGCCTCAGTGACACAGACGCAGCCCATCAAGGTCAGTGGACAAATCGTTGACCAGGATGGCATGCCCCTCATTGGTGCCACCATCATGGTGAAAGGTTCCAAAGACGGAGTCGTCACCGACTTGGACGGCAATTTCCAGCTCGATGCCCCCGCCAATGCCACCCTCGTGGTGAGTTATGTGGGTTTCAAAGACCGCGAGATCGCTGTCAACGGTCGTGCTGTGCTTGGTGAGATTGAACTTTCCTCCGATGACCAGATGCTTGAGCAAGTGGTGGTCGTGGGTTATGGTACACAAAAGAAAGCCGACCTCACCGGTTCCGTTTCAATCGTCAACGCTGAGGAGATGAAGCGTGTGTCCAACTCCAACATCTCTACCATGCTCGAAGGTAAGGTAGCCGGTGTGCAGATTACCTCCGATGGTCAGCCAGGTGCCGACCCGACTGTGAGAATCCGTGGTATCGGCTCCTTTGGAAGTACCGCCCCTCTGTATGTGGTCGACGGTGTGCCTATGGGTACCACCATTCGCGACTTCTCCCCCAATGACATTGCCACCATCCAGGTGCTGAAAGACGCTTCTGCCGGTGCCATCTACGGTTCTCGTGCCGCCAATGGTGTGATCATCATCACTACCAAGAACGGACAGAAAGATCAGCCTCTGAAACTGGATTACAAAGGTTATTTTGGTGTTGACCAGATTTCCAAGAATGTTTACGATGTGATGGACGCCGACCAGTACAGTCAGTATCTTGGTCAGGCCTGTGCCAACTCAGGCACCCCCCTGCCCGGTGGTTATAGCCTCAACGATGGGCGCTACCGTTTCCAGGATGGCACCAATACCGACTGGTTTGACGAGGTGTTTAAGACAGGCATCCGCCAGAACCACAACATCAACTTGAGTGGTGGTGGAGCCAACAATACATACAATGTGGGTCTCGACTACTTCAACCAGAAAGGAACCCTCGAGGGTGCCGGTCCTAACTATGAGCGTTTCACTGCACGTGTGAACAACACGATGGACACCAAGTTCATCAAATTCCGCACCAGCCTTGTCTACTCACACTCCAACCAGGACGGTATGGGCCTCTCCAATGCCTCAGAGTATGTGCAGGGACTCTATGGTGATGTGACCAACGTGCTGCGCGGCACGCTGCTCATGCAGCCCACCATCAAGGCATATGATGACGCCACATGGGTGCTCGACGACAAGGTAGGCTCTGCCAGCAGTTTCGGCTATGACGCCTATGGCTATGGTGTGTATTATGACACCGTTCACGGAGATATCTCCGCCTCCAACCCACTGTTGGTGAACCATCTGCTCACCCGCAACACCATCGTTGACCGTATCGTGGCTACAGGCTCCGCTGACGTCGACCTGTTCAAGATGTTTGGTTTTGAGTCGAAAAACCACCATCTCAATTATAAGCTCAATCTCTCCTACAGCAAGACCCACGCCAAGGATAAGACTTGGGTATCGGCATGGATACAGAGCAACCGTGTCTACCTCGACAAAAGCAATGAGAAACTCACCGAGAACAGCCGCACCTACGCCGACGCGCTGATAGAGAACACGCTGACCTATGACGGTACCATCGGTCTCCATCACCTCAACCTCGTGGTGGGCCAGACCTACGAAGAGGAGAACACCCATGAGCTGAATGCCTGGGGTGTCAACTTCCCTGAGCCCTATTTCCTGCAGATTGGCAATGCCACCACCCGCGACGCCAGTTCTTTCGAGTTCAAGCATGCGCTTACTTCTTATATAGGTCGTCTCATCTACGACTATGACGGCAAGTACCTTCTCTCGGCCATCCTCCGTCGTGATGGTAGCTCACGTCTTACCAAGGACATCCGTTGGGGCACCTTCCCCTCTGTCTCCGTGGGATGGCGTTTCGACAAGGAGAATTTCTTCCCCATCGACAGAAATATCGTCAATATGTTCAAAGTGCGCGCCAGCTATGGTGTCCTCGGTAATGAGAACATCGGTGAATACCAGTATCAGGCTACGATGAACCGCAACAACATGACCTACAGCTTCGGCAACACACCCGTCACTGGTTCTGCTGTTTCCACCTTCGTCAACGAGAATATCGCCTGGGAGAAGAAGAAGACCACCAACATCGGTATCGACCTCGCCTTGTTCAACAATCGTGTCGAGTTCACTGCCGAGTGGTACAAGAACCGTTCTGAAGACCTGCTCTACAGCGTGCCCGTGCCAGCCAATGCTGGTGTGGCCAACACCAGTGTGACCATGAATGCCGCATCCATGGACAACAGCGGTTTCGAGTTCTCTGCTACCTACCGCAACCGCGATCACGCCCTGAAGTATGAGTTGAGCGCCAACCTGAGCACCCTGAAAAACAAGGTCACCTCACTGGGTTTTGGCACCGAGTCGTACATCACCGGAGCTTATGCCACCTTCGTAGGTGAGGAGGTTGGACAGTTCTACGGTTGGGAGTATGAGGGTATCGCCCGTACACAGGCCGATTTGGACGGCCATGCCACCCAGCAGGGAGCCAATGTGGGCGACTGCCTCTACAAGGATGTCAGTGGTCCTGATGGCAACCCCGACGGTGTCATCGACGCCTACGACCAAGTGGTGCTTGGCAGCGGTCTGCCCAAGATGAATTTCGGTCTGAATGCCCACTTCGAGTACAAACACTTCGACCTGAGCATCTCCACCTTTGGTGCACTCAACTATCACGTGTCAGATGATATCTACAACAGTCTGAACTCTTGCTACGGTTATTGGAACAAAGATGTGGCCATCCTCGACGCCAACCGTTGGTCGGACGATGGTTCCACCTATCTCTCCAATGTGCCACGCACCTACGCTGCCAACAATGCCACTCTGGCATGGAACGACCTCTTCAGCGACCGTAAGATACAGAACGCCGCTTATTGGAAGATCGCCAATGTCGAACTGGGTTACAACTTCCCTGACAAATGGTTTGGTGGCTATGTCTCAGGCGTACGCGCTTACGTCTCAGCACAGAATCTTTACACCTTCACCGGCTATCACGGCTACAATGTAGACTATGCCGGCGGTACGTTCACACCTGGCTACAACTTCTGCTCTTTCCCCAGTGCAAGAAGTTTCATGTGCGGTGTCCTCTTCACATTCTAACCGAACGTAGTACAGACATCAGAGAATCATATAAACAACAACAGATATGAAACTACATCATATATCGCTGGCCCTCTTGATGGGCCTTGCTACGCTCACTGCGTGCAACGACAAGCTGGAACTCACCAACCCTAACCAGCAGACCACCGGCACCTTCGGCTATACCGCCGATGACCTCGAAGAGTGTGTCGTGGCTGCATACAACCACATCCGCATGGAAGGCACTTACGCCCGTGTGGGCTACAATATCGATGTGTGCCGAGGCGACGAGGTGTGGAACTCCTCCCAAGTGTGGTACATGCCTTTCGACGACCTCAACGAACCCATCACCGATGAAATCGGACAGTGGTCATGGCGCGACTGGTATTATACCATCAATGTGTGCAATTTCATCCTCTCACGTATCGGTGAAGACGACAGCCAGCTCAACGACCAGATGAAGCATATCAAGGGTCAGGCTCTCTTCATCCGCGGACTGGCTTACTACAACCTCGCGGGCTATTATCAGAATCCCGCCGTCATCACTGACTATGAAAGCTATTCCACACTCGACGGACTCTATGCTCCCAACCAGAGAGAGGATGACCTCTACCAGTATGACCTGGTGCTCGATCAGGTGGAGGAAGACTTCTCAGAGGCTATCAATCTCCTGCCTTCACGCGACGCAGGTGGTGAGTGGGCCAAAGGCCGTGCCACCAGTGGTGCTGCAGCCGGATACTATGCCCGTGCTCTCATGGTACGCCATAAGTACAGTGAGGCTCTCGCTGTGCTCAAGGACATCATCAACAAAAAGTATGGCACCTACCAGCTGATGGCCAACTTCGGCGACAACTTCCGCGAGGGTGTACAGTATGAGAACAATGCTGAGAGTCTCTTTGAGATCCAGTTCCTCGACTATGGTACACAGGGTACTGACGACGAGTGGACACCTGTCAACACCAGCAAGAACGCCACCCAGGGCTCCGCTATTGAGAGTAACTTCGGTCCTGGCGACTTCGGCGGTTGGGCCGACCTCTCCGCCTCACCTTGGCTTTACGGACTCTTCAAATCCGAGCGCACCACCAGTGGCAAACTTGACCCACGTCTTTACTGGACCATCGGCACCTATGAGGATGACTGGGAGGGATTTGAGTTTGGCAATGTGTGCTACACCGTGCCTATGGGCCCCACAGATTATGTGGTGACCAACAACAACTACGGTGGTCTTCCCATCGCCAAATGGACCAACCTGCGCACCGGACTTTATGACAAAGTGGTGACCGGCTTGCATGATGGTATCAACCTGCGCATGATGCGCTACTCCGATGTGCTCCTCCGTGCCGCTGAGTGCGAGAATGAGGTCAACGGTCCCACACAGCAGGCCATCGACTGGATCAATCAGGTGCGTAAGCGCGCTCAGCTGGCCGACTTGAAACTTTCTGATTTCAATAGCAAAGACAAACTCTTCGAGCAGATCGCCAATGTGGAGCGTCCAAAAGAGTTCGGGTGTGAGTTCGGACGCGGTTTCGACCTCATTCGCTGGGGATTCTTCTACAGTGCCGACCGTCTGCAGCAGTTGAAGGAGCATGGCACCTTCCGTCGTACCACCGACAGGTCAAGAGTGAAAGAGTCTGTCAATTATGCAGACATCAACAACGACGCTGAGCTGAAGAGCTCCTTCGACTCCTATGAGAAGGGACATGAGTTCCTGCCCATCTTCCAGGGTACTCTCAATGACAACCCCAACCTCAAGGGCAACTCTGCCAATGAGGGCATTGACAATTCCGCTTACTTCTTTGAGAAAGGCTGGACTGTTCATCCCGTGGTTAACCTCTAAGTTATCATGAAGTCAAATTATAAAATGAAAAAGATTATGAGACATCTTAATAAAATAGCATCCGTATGTTGTTTCGCAGCCATAGGACTGCTGGCCATGACGGGCTGCGAGGGAGGCGACCTCTATAGCGTGGACAATCCCGACTGGATCTCACAAAAGATCGACTCTATCGAAAACGCCAAAGGCACCCCGCAAGAGGAAGAACTCGAGGGCATGCTGGAAGACGTTTACACCATCGGCAACACCGACTTTACCTCTGGTTTTTGGTCGAGCTTCTCCAAGTATTACCAGATACCCGACGGTGAGAAGTGGAATGCTGTGTTCAACCTCAACATCAATCCCAGCGACAACACCTACTACAAAAACTTCGCATTGATCATCACCAACGATGTAGACCGTGGCGGCAATGGGTATACAGAGTATGGCGCCTTCCGCTACGACTTCACCAACGACAGTGTGGCATACAACTCACAGTGGGGCGGACATCTCTTCTTCAAATTCGCTGAAAGCAACTTACCTCTTTCACCGGTTGAAAATGCTGACGCCAACCTCCAGAAAATGGGCGGTAAGGTGACGCTGACCGTAGACCGCAGCGATGCCAACGCCTTCAAGATCAAGATCACCAATGGCGTGGTGACCAAGACGTACAATCAGCCTTATGCCTTGCCCAATCTCAATGAAGATCCAGCCAATACCACCATCCGCTGCTTCATCGTGCCAGAAGGCTCATATATCAACTTCCTGCAGACCAATATCGAGCCTATCGGTGGTCTCACCTCTGCTGAGGACAAGAACCCCATCTCGATGGAACTGCAGAATGTGCCCGACGAGGTGGATATGGGTACCACCCTTGAGGATGCCGTGGCCAATATCTCTGCTGTGGTGACCTTCGAGGAAGGTGTCGTCAAGACCGTGCCTGCCGCCGAGCTGCTCTTCACTGCCATCCCTGATATGAATGTGGTGGGTGAGAAGACCCTCGTCGTGATTTACAACAAGACGTTCAAGGGCGAGAATGCCGATAAACCTATTGTGGCCAGTGGCAAGTTCAGAGTGGTCAACCCCATCGCCTCTATCCAGGTGACAAAGGCTCCCGACAACACCCAATACTTCTTCTATAACACCATGGCCACAGAGATGGCCACCGACCGTAGCCTTGCTTTCGATCCGACAGGTATGGAAGTGACCGCCACCTATGTGGATGGCTCGACAGGCATCGTCAACAACGCCAAACTGGTGGTGGATCCCATCCCCGCTGTAGCCGGTCGTCATGAGGTGATCATCGCCACCGAGAACGGAAAGACCGCCACGGTCAATGTTAGTGTCGCAGAGTCGAAATGCACTAAGGTGACACCTTATCCCACCACACTGGGTCCGGCAGACTGCTCAGGAGGCTGGTGGTCGGAGCATACCGACAACATCAATGTGCCTGTGGGTGAGACCTATGAGGTCAATCTCACCAACTACAGTAGTCTGGCTGGCAACTGGAACAACTTCGTGGTGGTGCTCCGTAGCGCCGACAACGCCACAGAGTATGGTGTGCTGCGTGCCGACAACTATGGATGGGGCATCGGTTATGACGCCTGCGCCCATGAGGGCACACAGGGTGACTGGGCTACCTGGCTGGCCGCTATGAATGGTGCCAAGGTGAAAGTCTATATCACCAACTGTGGTAACAGCACCGCCGACGTACAGGCAGAGATGACTGGCACCGACGGAGTGCTCTACACCCAGTATTATCTTGGTGTGAACCATGTGAATATGAGCGATTTCAACTTCGCATTCACCATTGATGGCTGTCATCTGGTGTTTGAGTAGGAGAAGTCACCAAATAACAAAAATCCCGGGCCTGACGGTCCGGGATTTTTTTAGTACGCATTCTACCTCACTACTCTTGTCAAAGTCCTCTTCTATCGGTTGCTGATGTCCGCCCCTCCTACTGAGAATCGACAACTTTTGATGTTACGTTCCTAGCATCAATCGAAAAAAGAGTTTCTGCAGGATATAACAAAACGTTGTATTCTTTTGGGTAGTTCGTGTAATTCCATTATTTTTGCAAAAAAAAGGAACGATGGCAAAATTCTCTATTACTTTTCACACAAAGTATCATATTTCGTGTCTCATTTTCTTGTTATTAGCCATTACGTCTTGCACAAAATATCAAAATTATAATGAGCTGCTGGCCCGGGCAGATTCGTTAATAAATATAAATCCCGATTCCGTTATTCAACTGCTTGAGCCAATTGAAGAAAAGGTGGATGAGATGGAAACGTCAAAGAAGATGCGCTGTCTATTGCTTCTTACTACCGCCCGAAACAAATGTTACACGTTTTTTCATTCCGACAGCCTGCAACAGACACTTGTGGATTTCTATGACCGAAACGGTACACCCAATGAAAAGATGATGTCTCATTATCTTCTTGGAAGAGCACGGAGTGACATGGGTGAAACACCCGAAGCCATGAAATGTTATCAAGAGGCAGTAGAATGTGCGGATACCACATCGGTCGATTGTGACTGGTGGAATCTCACGAGAATATACCTGCAATTAGCAGACGAATACTACTCATCATACATGCCGATGGAGATGAAAGAGGCATTGAGGCTCTCGCGTATTTGTGCATTGCACGCAGGAGATACCATCACATCAATAATCGCTTATGCCAAGCTATCGGAAGTATATGAACTGACGGATTCAAAAGATTCTGCGGCTATAGCGATTCGTGAAGCAACCCAGTTGTTTGAGAATGAAGGAAGACATGATTTGGCCTCCCAGATACAATCGCTATTGATCGAATACGAGGTGGAAAAGGGGAATCTTGAAGAGGCTTCTCGAATTGTAAAATATTATGAAAGCCATTCAGGTTATTTTGATGACAATCATGAAATAGAAAAAGGTCGGGAGATTTATTATTACAGCAAAGGCCTATTTTATCTTGGTGCAGGACGCCCTGACTCGGCAGAATGTATGTTTAGAAAACTTATGCATAAGGCTCAAGACACGAACGACACCCACGCCGCCTACTTGGGCTTGAGGAAAAAATATCTTGCCACAGGCCCCAAGGATTCATTGGTGAAATATGCCTTACTCAGTGAGAGCAGTAACGATTCCCTTTATCAGGAGAATTACAAGGCGAATGTCCATTTGCTGCAGAAAAGGTTCAATTATACCAGACACATGGAGAACGAACAGCGACTGTTGGTTTTAAGTGCCCAAAAAGACAAACTGGTGCTGCTCATCATCTTTACCTTCATTGTCATTTCAATCTTAGCCGCTGCTTTTTACCAAATCAAGAGAAAAGAAAAAGAGGCTTTACTCAGAGAATACCGTGATGACATCAAGCGCCTCCGTCAATTGAAATCGGAAATGGCCGGACTTGTCAACAGCAAAGATGTGACCATTGTCAATCTTTCCCACGAGAGTGTTATGCAACGGGCCAATATTGACGAGATGAACGGATACATCCTTGATCTGACCGAAAAACTCGAAGAATCTAGACGTCTGACAACAGAAGCCATATTGTCGAAGAACGAGGAAATAAAGAAGATAGAAGAAAAATACAAAAAATATGATCAATTCCTCGTCAATAAAACAAAAGATAAAATTTTAAAGACCATCAGAAAATCAAAAATAGTTCAAAAACTAGAATTTTACGTGTCACACCCCTTTCAACTTCCCTCAAAAGGTGACTGGGAGTTGCTCGACCAGCTTTTCCATGACACTCATCCTAATTTTCCTGCTACACTTCAAGACTCTTTTGATTTGTCCGTCAACGAATACAGGGTGTGTCAACTTGTATTCGCTGGAATATCCCCCAAAGGTATTTCTGTCTTGATGGGATTTGACAAGTCAAATGTAACAAATATCCGCAAACGTCTGTTGACAAAGCTGACGGGAAAAAATGGAAAGGCAAGTGAATTCGATCAGTACCTGTTCAATATTCCGATAGTCTGACAAGCAGATTTGTTTTATCCACAAGAACCTCATTATTTTCTGAAAGTAATTTTATAAATTACAACTCTTTGTTTTTCAAAGAGTTAATTATTGTTGTCAACTCTTGTCAACTTTTATTATCCGTTAATCATTGCACTTTTGGGAAACTGTAATATTTTTGCGAGGTCAACCAATTAAAAAAATATGAGAACGTTTCCCAGGACGGCCATCCGGCCGTCCCATTGGCTCATTGCGCTTTTTTTCCTCGTGTCGCGGCCCTTTTCGACGCTTACCTCACACGCACAAGAGCCGTCGCCTTGCCCCAGGCAGCCGTGTAACTCTGTACCGCTCGACACCCTCATGTCCACGGGCCTCCCTCTGGTGGTGGTGACGACGGTGGACGGGGAGGAGCCCACTTTCGACCTCGCTTATCCGCCGGAGGGCAGCTCAGGCAAGGGCATCACCAACGCCACGAAGGTGCCCGGGCGCGTCATGGTCATCCTCCGCGGCGACACGCTCTACGACAGCGGCGAGTATGTGAAGGGTTCCGGCGGTATGACCGTGAAGGTCCGCGGCAACTCCAGCGCGTGGTCTGACAAGCACCCGTTCAAGCTGAAGCTCCAGCGCGAGGCAGACCTGCTCATGCGCGGGGATGAGCGGTATGCCGACAGAGACTGGGTGCTCATCTATGAGGATCCGTACTCGCTCTCCAACGCCGTCGCGAGGCAGGTCTGCCGCATGCTGCGCATGGAGTACGTCCCGTCAGGCGAGTATGTCAACCTCCTGTTCAACGGGGACTACCGTGGGCTCTACTTCCTCTCGGAGAGCGTGAGCCGTAATCCGTCCTGCCGCGTTGACGTGGACAAGGACACAGGGTACATCATAGAGCTTGACCCCTACTGGTGGAACGAGGACGTGTGGTTCGGGACCCTTCTGACGGAAGGCTCCCCGTTCAGGCGCTACACGTTCAAGTACCCCGACTCTGACGACGTGACGGAGGAGCAGGTAGAGTACATCAGCGGTGTGATGTCCGCCGTGGAGGAGTCGCTCATGGACGGAACCTATCCTGCGTGGATCGACGTGGAGGCGTTCGTGGAGTGGATCCTCGCCCATGACATCCTCGGCACGTGGGACTCCATGGGTAGCAACACGTTCTTCACGAAACACGATGACACCAGGGGCAGCAAGGTCAGGCTCGGCCCGCCGTGGGACTTCGACACGGTGATGATGATGGACGGTGATTGGTCGCGCATGCACGACACGATGCTCTTCCCGTGGTTCTGGGGAGAGGGACTTGACGGGCAGTTCACGAGGAGGTACTACATGCGGCTGGAGGATGTCAGGGGTTGGCTGTTCGACGCCGTGGCGGACTGGGCTGGGGACTTCCTGGGAACGGAGACAGCCAGGGGCATCGACCGCTCCCGCAGGTACGACAGCGCGCGCTGGGGCATCGAATACCGCACGGTCGGGGAGGACGTGGAGCGCATACGCGACTGGTTCTGGACCCGTAAGGCATGGGCGGGTTTCACCGTCAGTATCCCGACACCCCGTCAGGAGTCGGTGCCCCGCCCATCCGCCGTATACGATTTGCAGGGACATCGAATAAAGGGAACGTCTCATCATGGCGTCTACATCCAGAATGGCAGAAAATACGTGAGGTGAGACGGAATAAATCTCTGTTTCCGTGATTCTCCCTGATATTCAGGAAGTGGTCATAAAGAATGGATTTGAGTGTCAGTCTGGCGCGACATTCACAATAGAGTGAATGGTCTTCCTTAGATTGAGTACATTGTTTTCTGAAATCGGTCTGTATATAAATGAATCGTGGGACGGAGATTTTGATTCTATCCTCCAGTCTACTAACAAAGAGACGGTTGTCCCTCTCGGTCATTCATGCCCCTTTTTGTCATGAAAAGTTCCAAAAAATTTGGCACTTCTGTGAGTTTTTCATATATTTGCATGTGATTCTTTTATCTATTGTTTTTAAACATTTTACTATGAAGAGATTGTTATTATGTCTTGCCACGATTCTCACAGTAGTGGTCTCCCATGCACAGCCAAAATGCAATGATGATGGTAGCGTGACCTTCTATTACCATAACGACTCCGCCAAGTCGGTTATGGTAGACGTGCAGTTTGCCGGACGAAATGAAATGAAGAAGGATCCATCGACAGGAGTGTGGAGTGTCCAGCTCGGTCCTGTGGCTCCTGATATGTATCCCTATTGCTTTATCGTCGACGGTATCAGTGTGATGGATCCTGAAAATCCATTGTATTTCCCTAATGAAGGATTCAAGAACAGTCTGCTTGAGATACCAGCCCGTCAAGGAACTCTGCCTCATGATATCCTTGATGTGCCGCATGGGCGGATAGAGTATATCCACTACTACTCGAAGAGTCTTGGAGCCACCAATACAGCCATCGTTTACCTGCCCCCTGGCTATATGGAGAACTATCAGAAGAAGTATCCTGTATTCTATCTGATCAGTGGAACCACCGACACCGAGGAAGTTTACTATAAAGTGGGGCGTGTGAACTATATCCTTGACAACCTGTTGGCTCAGAAATCGGCCAAGGAGATGATTGTCGTGTTGCCCTACGGAAATCCATCCAAATTGTTGGTCACGCCACCTGCTGCCGCTGCTCCCCAGACCCGATTTGGCGGCGACGTGTTCAGCAAAGACCTTATCAATGATTTGATGCCCTATGTCGAGAAAAACTATCGCACCATCAACAACCGAGAGCATCGTGCCATCGGTGGTTTCTCCCGTGGCGGCAATCAGGCCCTGTTTAATGGCTTGTCCAACCTCGACAAGTTTTCCTATCTCTGCTCGTATAGTTCGTTTACCTCCACGGATATTCCCGCTGTTTATGACAATGCCGCAGAGACGAATAAAAAGATAGCGCTCTTCTGGCTCGGAGTGGGAACAGACGACTTCCTCTATGGCAACGCCCGCGACTATATGGAGTTTCTCGACAAGAAAGGTATCCGCAGTGTGAAGGAATTCACAAATGACAAGTATGGCCATACCTGGATGAATGCCAAATACTTTCTTACGAAGACCTTGCCCTTGTTATTCAACAAGAAAGCATCAGACGAAGCGATGAAGAATGGTCAGCCCGCACCTGCTGCTACGGGTCAGGAACAGCAGTTCACTCCTGGTGTCATGGCCCGTCTCTTCCCCCGTCCGATCATTTCGCCCGAATACAGCGAGCGAGGCATCGTCTTCCGCTTCAAGGCTCCAGAGGCACGTAAGGTGGAGCTTGACTGTGAGACCCTGCCGCAAAATATCGCGATGGAGCGTGACTCCGATGGTGTGTGGTCAGTGGTGGTGACCGACCTGCTCTTCGAGACTTTCAAATATTGTTTTGTCGTTGACGGCACCCGTGTGGCAGACCCGAGCAACATGTATCTCTCACCGGATCTCGGTTTTAAATACAGTATAGCGGACAATCCACATTCTCCATTCAATTTTGCCTCCCAAGGCGACATCCAGCATGGTCGCACCAGTTATGACCTTAGTCGTCAGGAAGCCTGGTATATGTCGGCTATGCCCTCTACGCCCACGATGCCTGCATTTATCCAGCTTGTACCTGGCAAAAACGACACGATGGAAAGTTGGTTTAAGATAGGAGGTGCCGATGCCATCGCAGACCATCTGGTATCCAAAGGCAAGTCGAAGCCTTGCATCCTGACCACCAGCACACTCGACTTCATGCCAGGCGGGCAACAGATGCCAGGAATGAACGTGAGGGTGCTTCGTGCGGATGACTATCCCACTTGGTCGCAGCGTCGGCGTGCACTGTGTAAGCTATTGATAGAGATTGGAAAAGAACCCGCGCCTTCCTTCCCTGCCATGGGTGGCGGCGGCTTCGGTGGCGGTGGCTTCGGTGGCGGTGGTTTCTGATCGTCCTGAACTTTTCAGAAAGAGGGTGTGTCAAAATGAAATCACTTGAACGCGCAACTTACAGATTGTAAGGAAGGAGAACGGCCTGAAAGGCCAGCATCTGTTAGCCCAGGGCAATCGCCCTGGGTATAAGGCAGAGTATTAAAGTCGCCCTGTAAG
>JAEEGL015016608.1_pt1 | contig 72342 bp, 62 predicted proteins | sample 9134231 | NCBI WGS metagenome assembly JAEEGL01 (sample SAMN16246548, study PRJNA631951) | gut metagenome | biome: gut microbiome; feature: rumen; material: fiber-attached | host: Bos | place: Iran: Karaj | collected 2018-10 | reverse complement strand
GTAGTGATCGGTCTCGATCTCGGTGCCTTCGAACACCTCGAAGCCCATCGACGAGAAAATGTCGATGAGTTCGTTCGTGACGATCGTCACGGGGTGCAGGTTTCCGGTCTCCGCGGGGGCTGCCGGGATCGTCACGTCGATTGCTTCCTTCTTGTAGCGGGCTTCCCGCTCCAATGCCTTGAACTTCTCGTTCAGTTCATTGAAATGCTGCTCCGCCCAGTTCTTCAGCTCATTGACGCCCTTGCCGAACGACGCACGGTCCTCCGGCGCGAGTTTTCCCATCTCGCGCATCAATGACCCGATCTCGCCGATTTTCGAATCCATGACGGCCTTCCGGAGTTCATACACCGCCTGCGCGCTGTCGAGCCCCGCGAACCGTTCCTGAACCTTGGCGCGGATCGCTTCCAGCCGTTCTTTCAAATCCATGTTTTCAGCCATGTCCGTTCTCCCGTTACCATTCTAACTTCTTCTCGAAATATGCCGTAAGATCCTCGATCTTCACGCGCTCCTGCTCCATCGTGTCGCGGTCGCGGACCGTGACGGTGCCGTCGGTCTCGGAATCGAAATCGTAGGTCACGCACCACGGCGTGCCGATCTCATCCTGCCGGCGATAGCGCTTGCCGATCGAACCGCGGTCGTCGAATTCGCAGTTGAACTTCTTCGAAAGCGTGGCGTAGAGTTTCTCCGCCCCTTCGTTCAGTTTCTTCGAAAGCGGCAGCACGCCGACCTTCACGGGCGCGAGCGCCGGATGGAAATGAAGCACCGTCCGGACGTCGCCGCCTTCGAGTTCCTCTTCGTCGTAAGCGGCGCAAAGGAAGGCCAATACCACGCGGTCCGCGCCGAGCGACGGCTCAATGACGTACGGCACGTAGCTCTTCTGCTTTTCGTCGTCGAAATACGAAAGATCCTCGCCCGAGACCTTGATATGCTGCGAAAGGTCGTAATCCGTCCGGTCCGCGACGCCCCAGAGTTCGCCCCAGCCGAACGGGAACAGAAACTCGAAGTCGGTCGTCGCCTTGGAATAAAAGCAAAGTTCCTCGGGCGAATGATCGCGAAGCCGCAGCTCCGTGTCCTTCATGCCGAGTTTTTTCAGCCACTCGTGGCAGAAGTTCTTCCAATACGCGAACCACTCAAGGTCCGTATCCGGCTCGCAGAAGAACTCCAGTTCCATCTGCTCGAATTCACGCGTACGGAACGTGAAGTTCCCGGGCGTGATCTCATTCCGGAACGACTTGCCGATCTGAGCGATGCCGAACGGGATCTTCTTGCGGCTCGTCCGCTGCACATTCTTGAAGTTCACGAAAATACCCTGAGCGGTCTCCGGCCGGAGATATACGGTGTTCTTCGCATCCTCGGTCACGCCCTGGAACGTTTTGAACATCAGATTGAACTGACGGATGTCCGTGAAATCATGGGCGCCGCAGGACGGGCAGGGGATCTTCTCCGCCTCGATGTACGCCTTCATTTCGTCCGTCGACCAGCCGTCCAGACCTTTTTCCGGAACGATGCCCTTTTCATTCATGTAATCTTCAATGATCTTATCCGCCCGGAAGCGTTCCTTGCAGGCCTTGCAGTCCATTAACGGATCTGAGAACCCGCCGAGGTGACCGGACGCCACCCACGTCTGGGGGTTCATGAGGATCGCGCAGTCCACGCCGACGTTGTAGGGCGATTCCTGCACGAACTTCTGCCACCAGGCCTTCTTCACGTTATTCTTCAGCTCCACGCCGAGATTGCCGTAATCCCAGGTGTTCGCCAGGCCGCCGTAAATCTCGGAGCCCGGATACACGAAGCCTCTCGACTTGCATAATGCCACGATTTTGTCCATCGTCTTTTCCATGATCATTTCCTCGCTGTCACTTTATAAACCGATACGGATTCCGGGCAATGCATTGCCCGAAACCCGCTTTTCCTTCCGTATGTTCCCTTTTCGACCGGGCTTACTTAAAGATCACGATGACCTTTTCTCCGCCCTTCACGGTCACGCAGGAGTTCTCCGCGCTGTACGATCCGTTCTTCGTGTAGCCGATGAGCGCGCCGTCGCCGTAAAGAAGCGCCGCAAAATCGCAGATCACGTAACGGTACTCCGCCGCGTTCTTGCTGACGCAGAGCGCCTGTACGTCGAGATCCTTTCCGTCGGGACCGACGAACGAAGCCGTGAGGAGTTTCGTGTCGACCTTCTGCAGCGTGCCCGTCTGCAGCGTCGATCCGCCCCGGCCTTCCAGTTCTTCCTCGTTATACTTTAAGAAGTCCTCGGCCGTCGCATAGAGAAGCTGCTGATTGATGTTCCCGCTGCCCGTCTCGCATTTCACCACCGTGATCGGCGCCGTGTATGCGGGCTCGTGCTCGCCGCGGACCTCTTCGTCTCCGGGATGGAAGGCATTCGACTTGTTGTACTCGGCGATCTCCTCGTCCAGGAAGCCGCGGTACTCGTTCAGGTCGTACTTCTTCGTGTCAAATTCCTCCACATAGGAATCCTGAACGGCCATATCCTTGTACAGATAAATGCCGTTCGTGACCTTGCCGAACTTCCCGATGGAGTTCTGGTTCCCGCTGTTCGCGCAGCCGGATGCAAGCAGCATCATGGCCGCCGATGCAACGCAGAGGATCCGAATCATTTTCTTTCTCATGGCGTATTCTCCTTGTGCCTCCGGGAATGCTTTTTTACGTTCCGGAAAACACGAATTTTCCCCTAATATAATAGTTCAATATATTTTACCCTAAAAACCGCCGTTTTTCAAGTGCGACTTTTATCACTTTTCCTCGACGCGGCTGTCTCCGATCGAATCCTTCACCGTCACGGTCACGGTTCGCTCATAGCAGGAGAAGATCTGCTCGACAAGCGGCTTTTCCGGGGCCTTCGTGATGAGGCTGAACAGCGGAACGATGAGGAAGCCGGCCAGCATGCAGAACGCGCCCGCATTGATCGGGGACTGCAGGAATGCCGGGAAATACGGACGGAGGAAAATGTTCAGAACCATCACGACCGTCGAGAATCCGAAGTTCACGAAACAGGCGACCTTCGTCGTCCGTTTCCAGTACAGTCCGAAGAGGAACGGCGCCAGGAAAGCACCCGCCAAAGCGCCCCAGGAAATGCCCATCATCTGGGCGATGAACGCGACGTTCGACTCGTACTGCACGATGGCAATGACCGCCGAAATAATGATGAACACAGCGATCAGTACCCGCATCGACAGAAGCTGTCCTTTTTCCGACATGTTCTTCTTCACGTTGCCCTTGATGAAGTCCAGCGTCAGCGTCGAGGAAGACGTCAGAACGAGAGACGAAAGCGTCGACATAGAGGCGGACAAAACGAGCACCACGACGATGGCAATGAGAATGACCGGCAGGTTCGAAAGCATCGTCGGAACGACTGCGTCGAAACCGCCGACAGGATTTCCGTCCGCCGCCGCCTCACCGAAGAGCCGGCCGAAACCGCCGAGGAAGTAGCAGCCGCCTGCGACCACGACCGCGAAGAACGTGGAAATGATCGTGCCCTTACTGATCGACTGCTCGCTCTTGATCGCATAGAATTTCTGCACCATCTGCGGCAGGCCCCAGGTGCCGAGCGAGGTCAGGATCATGACCGCAAGCAGGTTGATGGGATCCGGTCCGAAGAAGGACGAGAAAATGCCGGGCGTTGAAGAGACCGTCGTATCTGACACCTTCGCCAATCCGTCGAGGGAGGCCATGAAGCCGCCCTTCGACCCCAGAACCGCCACGACCACGGCAATGATGCCGACGATCATGATGATGCCCTGAATGAAGTCGTTCACGGCCGTCGCCATATAGCCGCCGGCGATGACGTAGATCGCGGTCAGCACGGCCATTGCGATCACGCAGACCGGATAGCTGATGTCAAACGCCATTCCGAACAGCCGGCTCAAGCCGTTGTACAGCGAAGCCGTGTACGGGATCAGGAAGATGAAGATCAGGGCGGAGGCGATGAGCTTCATTGCCTTGGAATCAAACCGCTTCTCGAAGAACTGCGGCATCGTCGCGGAATTGAGATGCTGCGTCATGACGCGCGTCCGGCGTCCCAGAACGACCCAGGCAAGAAGCGAGCCTAAAAGCGCGTTCGCGATGCCGATCCAGGTCGCGGCGATCCCGTATTTCCAGCCGAACTGGCCCGCGTATCCGACGAAGATGACCGCCGAGAAGTACGAGGTCCCGTAGGCGAACGCGGTGAGCCACGGACCGACCGAACGGCCGCCTAAGACGAACCCGTTCACGTCCGTCGCATGTTTCCTGCAATACAGGCCGACGAAGATCATCACGCCGAAAAACACGACCAGCATTGCGATTTTAATGAACAATTCCATTTTCTGCCCCTCTTTCTGACTTTTCAGATTCAAAAATAACCAAAATGATCCTATTTACACAGACGTCAGCACGTCCAACAATTCCGCGGATTTCAGCGGTTTTCCGAGCATGTTCGAAAGGAGGATGTCGATGACGTCCTTCACTTCCTTCAGCACTTCCTCTTTCAGCGTGAAAGAGAACAGCCTCGCGCTCTCCGTGCCCGCGATGAAGTTCAATGCGTACACCGCACTCTTCGAGAGCGGATAAAGCGTATTCTCTCCCGCGCAGTCCGGACAGAGCGGACTCATGAGCGCCGGATAAAAGAACGCGGACGAAAGCTCCTTCCTGCATTTCGCGCAATGCGTAAACGACGGCAGATAGCCCTCTAAGCGGAGCGTCGCGGCTTCGAACACCGTCTTCACAAGTCTCGGATCCACGGCCCCGCGCCCCAGTGCTTTCAAGGCGTAATAGAGCAATGCGAGCGCCGGACCGCCGTCCGTGTTCTCATGGCTGATCCGCCCCGTAAGTTCCAGAAAGCAGGATCCGTAGGCCGATTTCACGAGGTCTTCCGTCACGGCTTCGAACCGCTCCGTCACGTTCGCGTTCGAGAGTGCGTAGGCGTCCCGCCCCGGAAGCAGTTCGAACGTGCCGAAATTGAAGGGCCGGGCATCCCCGACGAACCGGCTCGTCGGCTTCCTCGCGCCCCGCGCGAAGCAGGAGATCTTCCCGAGTTCCTTCGTGACGAGCGAAAGCCGCCTGTCCGCCTCGCCGACGGGCATGGACGAAAGAATGATTCCGTTGACTGTGACCGTATCCCGCATTCCTTACTTCTTCTCGTTCTCGAAATAGCCGAAATTCTTGAGCTGGATCTCGCTGTCCCGCCAATTCTCGCGGACCTTGACCCAGATCTTCAGATTCACCTTCGCCTCCAGCATGTTTTCCGCATCAATCCTGGCTTCCGTGCCGATCTTCTTCAGCATGGACCCGCCCTTCCCGATGATGATGCCTTTGTGCGATTCCTTCTCCGTGATGATGTTCGCCTCAATGTCGAACATGCCGTTTTTCCGCTCCGACATCTTCTCGATCGTGACCGCGATGCCGTGCGGGATCTCGTCGGACAGCAGCCGGAGCGCCTTTTCCCGGATCATTTCCGCGACGATCTGCCGCATCGGCTGATCCGTCACGGTATCCTCGTCGTAGTACATCGGGCCTTCCGGCAGCAGCTTAAAAATCGCGTCCGTCACCTTCGACACGTTGATCGAGCGGAGCGCGGAAGTCTTTAAAATCGCCGAAAAATCGAGGATCCCGCGGTACGTCTCTTCGGCTTTTTTCACGGTCTCCTTGTCTTTCAAGTCGATCTTGTTGATGATCAGAATGACCGCTTTCCCGATCTCCTTCAGTTTTTCGGCAATGCCCTCGTCCCCCCGGCCGATGAAGTCGTCCGGTTCCACGATCCAGAGCACGACGTCCGCGTCCGGCAGGGTCTTCATGGCCTCTTCCACCATATAGTCGCCGAGTTTGTTCGCGGCCTTGTGGATGCCGGGCGTGTCGAGGAAAATGATCTGTCCCCGGACGTCCGTGTAGACGGTCTGAATGCGGTTCCTCGTCGTCTGCGGCTTGTTCGCGGTGATCGCGATCTTCTGCCCGATGAGATGATTCATGAGCGTCGACTTGCCGACGTTCGGCCGCCCGATGATTGCGACGTACCCGGATTTTTTCGCGGGTTCGCTTTTCATTGCCGTTCTCCCTGCAGCGTTTCCACGGCGTCGAAGAGGTTCCTGTTTTCTTCGATCTTGCCTTCTCCGCCGACCGTCACGTACCGGTTTTCGTCAATGACGTTCCGGATGGCCGGCGCCAAGTTCCTAAGGTCTTCCACCGTGCAATTCAGGATCTCGTGGCGCGTCCTCGCGATCTCTTCGTCGGTCAGGCCCGAAAGCCAGGCGCTGAGCGCCGTGGATCCTTCCTGTGCCGGCTGCATCGGCGCGTCCTCATTGCTGATCGTGCCGAGGATGTATTTCAGCATCTCCCGGTCGTCGAGTTCCAGTTTTTCCATATAATCCGCCACGCCGCGGTATACGGAAAGCGTGTTTTTGAGGTGCGGATCGCGGTAGGACAGAAGCGCGAAATCGCCGTTTCTCGTGATCTTCGTCATACAGCCGTACGCGCCGCCCTTCACGCGGATGTTCGACCAGAGATATTCGTAATGCATCAGCGTACTGAAGACGCGGAAGGCGCCGGAATACGGGAATCCGTGCAGGCGGAAATTGCCGCCCATCGCGGTGTACTGGACCATCGAAGAGGTCCGGATGCCGACGTTTTCTTTTGAAGGCGTGAACGGGATCTCCACGGCCGGGAACGCCTGCTCCCGAAGTTCGGAGATCCAGACCGGCAATGCCTTCTTCAAAAGCTCCAGTCCTTTTTCGTCGCCGGTGTAGGATAACACCATGCCCTGCTTCGTGAAGATCTTCTCTTCCACCACCTTCAGTTTCGCGGCAAGCGTCCCCTTCCGCTCCTCAAAGTGATTCTTCAGGTCCGCGAAATACCGGAAACAGCCGAGGCCGTTCAATTCGTCATCGAGCCATGGGCCCTTCCGCTGCCCGGCGAACAATGTGCGCCCCGCGGTGACGTGGCCACTCGAAACGAGGCCTTCCTGACCGGAAGAAACGAGTCCGTCCAGGATCTCCTTGATCCGGTCCGTATCCTCGAAGGACGAATGGCCGAACACCTCTTTCATCAGGCCGACCGTGCCTTCGGTATGATCGAAAAGATACCGCGCCGTGACGGCGAGATCCGTATTGGGGCGGTCGGGCTCGGCCAACGTGGCATAGACGTTCGTATTCGCGCCGATCCCGCCGGTCTCGAAGGCGATCTCGTCGCCGAGTTCCTGATAGGAATGCGCGTCGGTATCCACCTGCGTATACAGCTCGCGAAGGAGAGACGCGAGGTGGAGCTCCTCTTCGTTCAAGGCGGTCAGCGGGAAGCGGGCCTCGAGATAGCCGATGCCGCTCGTCGGGATCCGGTGATAAACGAGCGGAATGCCCTCGAAAGAGCCGGCCTCGTTCTTCAACGGCTTCGGATCCTGATCCACGTCGGAAAGTTTCAGAAGCGGAATGCTTTCGAGCGCTTCCTTCGTTTCCGGCGCTTCCTGATACGCTTTCAGCGCCTTCGTGTCGTCAATGAGTTTCCGGATCTCTTCCGGCTTAAGCGACGCCTTGTACGCCGCGAGTTTCTCGGCCAGTTTCCGGTCGCCTTCTTCCGAAAGACCGGACTTCGCTTCCATGAGCACCGTGACCGCGTACGGATTCTCCAGGATCCGCTTTTTCGCCAGATCCTCGAAATAATCCGTATCGACGAGTTCCTTCAGTTTCCGGAACGTCTCGTTGAATTTGAGATGCACGAGCGCCTTCTTCTCGTCGTGGAGCCAGGTATCGGCCACCGCGAAATTATAGACGAGTCCCTTCGGCATCCGGCCGTAATCGGCCTCCCGGAGCGAGAATTCAAAGTTATTGATGCCCGCGCGGAGCGTCTTCTTCGGAATGCCCTTCGTGACGGACTCCCGGACCGTCTCCCGGACGAGTTCCTTGAATCTTTCGTAGTTCTTCGGATCGGAGCCCTTCGAGATCACGCTGAAATTCGGCTGACGGTACCCGGAATCGTAGCCGCCGTACACGTCCGCGCCGATGCCCTCTTTGAGAAGCGCCTTCTTGATCGGCGCGCCGGGGGCATTGAGAAGCGCGTAACTCAAGACTTCCATAGCCTTCACTTCGACCGGATCGAAGATCTCATCCATGCCCGCCGCAAACAGGAAAACGGAATTGTTCTCTTCCTCTCCCGCAGCCACGTTGTAATAGGTGTGCACGTCCTTCGGCGCGTCGAAATGCTTTGCGAGGCCGACCTCCGTCTTCGGATCGATCGCGTCGTACTCCTTGAGATACGCCTCGTCCAGCCACGCAAGCCGCTCTTCGAAGTCCATGTCTCCGTACAGGAAAATGTATGAATTGCTCGGATGGTAGTAGCGCTTATGGAAGGCAATGAACTCCTCGTACGTCAGGTCCGGGATGCATTCCGGATCGCCGCCCGACACCACTTCGTACGTGGTTCCGGGGTAGAGATTCTTTGTGAGGGCATGCTCTAAAATCGTATCCGGATTCGAGTACGAACCGCGCATTTCATTGTAGACGACGCCGTTAATCGTGAGTTCGCCGTCTTCGGAATCCAGTTCGTAATGCCAGCCTTCCTGCTTTAAAATGTTCCTCGTTTTGTATATGTTCGGGCGAAACGCCGCGTCCATGTAGACCGACATCAGATTCCGGAAATCCGCTGCGTTCCGGCTCGCCGTCGGGTACGAGGTCTTGTCCGGCCAGGTGACCGCATTGAGGAACGTGTTCAGGGAACCTTTGCAGAGTTCGACGAACGGATCCTTCAAGGGATACTTGTCCGACCCGCAGAGCACCGAATGCTCCATGATGTGCGGCACGCCGGTGGAATTCTCGGGCGTCGTCTTGAACGTCACCGAAAAGACCTTGTTGTCGTCTTCCGTCTCCAGAAGCAGCAGCTTCGCGCCGCTCTTTTTGTGGTGCAAGAGATAAGCCGTCGCGGAGATCTCCTCCACCCGGTCCTGCAGGATCAATTCATATTTGTCAGATACGCGGATCATTCCGGTCCTCCTTTGAAAACGTGTCAAATCGGTTTTTTACTCTATCTTTTTAGTATACCTTGTTTTTACTCTATATACAAGCGGTTTTCCGCGCAGATTTCGGGCCGGGCAGGATGCGTCAAAAACGGTACATCGGTCCGGGTATATTACTGTTGTCCGATACACGAAGGAGGTGCCGCATGAATTTTCTTCCCGATACAAAAGAATATGAATTTGATGAATTGCTGCAGGGGGCCAAGCAGGGCGACGTTTATTGTCAGCTCAAGCTGGGTGATATGTACTTCACCGGGCAGGGCGTCGCGCAGTCTTACCGCCGGGCGCGTCTCTGGTACAAAAAAGCCGCCCTGCAAGACGGCGGCGGGTATGCCCGCTGGGCAATGGCCGACACGTACCGCGAAGGTCTCGGCGTCAAGCAGTCCTTCGTCGAGGCCGTCCACTGGTACAATTTCGCCGCAGATACCGCCGGCGATACGCTTTCCGCCTGGGCGTCGCTTCACGACGAAGCCGGCGTTGAACAATACGTCGAGAAAGTGCTTGCCTGCTATAAGATGACCGCATTGAAAGACAATTCGATCGTCTGGCGGGCGCTCGGCAATCTTTACCGAGACGGCGACGGCGTCGAACCGTCGAATGAGAAAGCGCTGAAATGCTACAAAAGGGCAGCCAAAAAGGGCGACGTCTACTCTGCACGGTCGCTCGGGTATATGTATGCCCACGGCATCGGCGTCGAAAAGGCCGCCCGCACCGGTTTCGACTGGTACGTGCAGGCCGCTTATCAGGGCGACCGCTTTTCGATGTGGGCGCTCGGCAACATGCTCCGCTACGGCGAGGGCATTGAGCGCCGCGACGTCCGGGCCGTCCACTGGTTCCGGCTCGCCGCCGAAGCGAATCTTCGCGTGGCCATGGCTTCGCTCGGCGATATGTACCTCACCGGCCGGGGCGTCGCGAAATCGCTCTCCGAAGCCGAAGCCTGGTACAAAAAGGCGAACATGCAGAGCGCGAACGCAGCAGAACGCGAAGAGCGAGAGAAAACCGCTTTCCTCACCGAAAACCGCCTCAATGAATTGACCGGGCTCCGCGACCACAGCGTCCGCCACCCGAAGAAAAACACGCGAAAAAAAGCATCAAAAAAGCAGGCTGAACGCGTTCCCGCATAAACAGCCTGCCGTTGTTATTCCCTCCAAATGAGCCATGATCAGTCATGAAACTCAAAACGGTAACTCTTCTTCCTTGACTGTGGTCTCTACGTTGAAATTCGTTCGCTGGGAGTCGATGCATTCGCTTGTGAAATCCGAAAGAATGGAATAGCCGTACGGATGCATAAAAGTCCATGCACCCAAATCGACCTCGCTCCCGTAGGCCTCGAAATCATTGACGTCCACGGAGCCCGTCTCATCGTCATAACACATCAGATTCTTGAAAGAAACCACATGATAATAGCTGCGGCTGGGCTGCTTGTCCGCAGAGGCCTCCACGGCATATACCAGAAAGAGCCGGTTCAGGACCTCACCCGACATGCTTTTCGAAACCAGGAAATAGGATCCGACGTAATTCACCGAGATAAAATCCAAGTAAGAGGAATCTCCTCCTTTTTGCAGCAGCGTGTCCTTCGTCCGCTCCACTTTCATGCGCATCTGGTTCATCAGGGATTCCGGGATGTCGGAATACTTGGTGACGTACTCCGGAAGATCGCCCACCGTGTAGTCATACGTCAGTGTTTCGGGGACCGCCTCGTACTTGTCCATGCACCAGGCCGCCACGTCACCGTATCGGTACTCCACGGTCACATGAAGGATGTCCCCGCTTGCAATACCGTAATCCCGGTCCAGTTTGTACGTGAGATCCTCATAGGGCCCCTCTACGGTTGCCCTGGCATATCCGTCGGCACCGTCTAAAGAAACCGAAATATTCTGGAAGAGATCCATCTTTTTCGGCTCGCTGAGGCCGGATACGGTAAACGTCGCTTTCGTGCGGGTAGGCCGTTTCCCAAGTTGCGCGAGACAATCGTTCTCATATCCGCCCTGAAAATATTCATAAACGGATACTTCCACCGTGTCGCCGTTCGAGAACGAGCCCTGCCGGTCCTGACGATAAGAGAAAGTCGCCCCGGCCGGCAAGTACTCACTGTTGAACGAGATCCTGCCGAAACCGTTGTATCCTTGGCAGTTCATGACCAGGTTTTCAAAGGGATCGAAGGGTTCCGCTTCGGGAAGACCTTCTACTTTCCGGGTAAGCAAGGCTCCGCTTTCCTGCTTGATCGTAAAGTGATTGGCCTCTCCGGCCTTTTCCAACGCGCTTTCCTGATAATTGACCATGAACCGGATCTCGTCCCCGTTGCTGAGCGAAGAGTTGGAATAAGGCAAGACCGTGACCCTGGACAGGATAAAGTCCTGAACCGCCGTATCAAGCATTCCCATCTTCTCTCTGGAGAAGCCGGCTTTCTCAATTTTACCGTAGCCGTTCACACCGGAATAACTGACAGAAAGCAGGTCTTCCAGATCGACCGTGGTCGTTCCGCAGCCGGAAAGCAAAAGTATTGACAATACTGCCGTGACAAGGCCCAAAAAAGCAGCCGCCTTCGAAATCATTTTACGTAACATCGTTTTTCTCCTTTTCTGCAATGGTTGGAACCGGTTTACCTATCAAGGTCCCCCGTATCTATAGATGCGGCGGCTTCGGAAAAAGTTAGTATCGATTTGATTTTTTCTGAAAGTTTCAACTATTAGGATCGGACGCAGACAAAAACGCCATCCGGAGAATCGAGTCCGGACAGCGTTTTATTACGGTATTTGACTGCAGAACGAGTGATCAGCGTTCCTTCGCGCTGATCCTCAGAATGTCATAAGGTTCCGGCGCAACGGAGCACCGGACGAATAGCGTTTCCGAAGCGTGCGAGGCGGCTTCCATCACTTCGCCTGCCGCATTTTTGATCTCCAAAACTTTCGTCTTCAGATTTTCTCCCCCCGGTTTCATGATCTCGATTTCGTCTCCCTGGCAGAACTTGTTTTTCTGCATGAAGACGGCCGTTCCGTCCGGCAATACCCGGTCCACGGCGCCGAGATACACGTAATTCGTCACGTAAGACAAGCCTTCGTAGACCTGGCTTTCCGCACCGGGTTTCCCGAAAAAGAACCCGGTCGTGTATTCGCGGAACGTGACTTTCTCGATCTCCTCGAGATACCACGGAAGATTTTTCTCATAAAGCGCCGGCGAAACGAAATAATCGTCGATCGCTTTCCGGTACGTCCGCGCCACCGTCGCCACGTAAAGCGCGGTCTTCATCCGCCCCTCGACCTTAAACGAATCAATGCCGGCCTCGACGAGTTCCGGAATGTGTCCGATCATGCAAAGGTCCTTCGAGCTCATGATGAAGGTGCCCCGCTCGTTCTCTTCCACCGGGAAATACTCGCCCGGCCGCGTCTCTTCCATCAATGCATAGCTCCAGCGGCAGGGGTGTGCGCATTCGCCCTGATTGGCGTCCCGCCCGGCGAGATAATTCGAAAGGAGACAGCGACCCGAGTAGGAAATGCACATTGCGCCGTGCACGAAAGCCTCGATCTCGAGGTCCGCCGGGATCGCCTTTCGGATCTCGGTAAGTTCCGCGAGGCTGAGCTCACGCCCGGCCACCACCCGCTTCGCCCCGAGCCGGTGCCAGAACCGGAACGTTTCGTAATTCACGTTGTTTGCCTGCGTGGAGACGTGGATCTCGGTCTCCGGCAGCACTTCCCGGGCAATGACAAATACGCCCGGATCGGAAATGATGAGCGCATCCGGACGTACTTCCTTCAATTCTTCGAAATAGCGGCGGGCTTCGGTAAGGTCGGCGTTGTGCGCAAGGATGTTTGCCGTGATATAGACTTTCACGCCGCGTTCGTGTGCGAACGCCACGCACTCCTTCAGTTCTTCCGCAGTCGCGTTTTTGGCTTTGCTCCGGAGACTCATCGTCTCGCCGCCGATGTACACCGCGTCGGCGCCGTAGATCACGGCCTCCCGGAGGACTTCCGGACCGCCGGCCGGAAGCAGTAATTCAGGTTTTCGACCCGTGTGATTCTCCATCTATTTCTCTTTATTTGCGGCTTCTTTCGCCTTCAGATACTCGTCGTTTAAGTACTTCAGAATGGCCTTCGAGGACATGCCCGAATTCACGGAAAACACTCCCGGCGGGATCTTGCATTTATACAGTTTCGACTGTACGAGAAAGACGAGCCGCGAGCGGATGATGCCGTGGGTCTCGAGGTCCTTGCCGATGTTGTAGACGCTCTCGCCCGCCTCGACCTTCAAGGTATACTGCACCGCATGCGCCTCATCCGTGACGCCCTCGTTCGTGAAAATGTCCACGCCGAAGCGGTAGCCCAAAATGCAGATGATCACGAGAAAGACGAAAAACAGCACCATTGCCGCAAATTTCAGGTAATGGAATAAATCGTTCTTTTTTCTTTTCCCGGTCGCTGCCATGCCCGACTCCTTTTCGTTTCTCCCGCCTTACTCCGTCTCCAGGATCACCGGAACGATCACCGGACTTCGTTTGACCGTCTTCCAGACGTAAGCGCCGATCGCTTCCCGGATCTCGTTTTTCATCCTTCCGCGGTCCGGATACTTCGTTTCCATTACTGTACGCACCGCCGTTTCCGCGGTCTGGCGGAGTTCTTCCATGACGTTCCCAGCGTCCCGCATATAGACGAATCCTCGGGAAATCACTTCCGGCCCGCTCGTAATGCATCTCATGTCCTTCGACAGTCCGACGGCGACAATGATGATGCCGTCCTGCGACAGATTCTGCCGGTCTCTTAAGACCACGCTCCCGACGTCGCCGACGCCGAGACCGTCCACGAGGACCATACCCTGCGGCACCCGTCCCGTCACTTCCGCTTTGGTTTTCGAGAGTTCCAGAACGTCGCCCGAATCCAGCAAAAACACGTTTTCCTTTTCGACGCGCATCGATACCGCGATCTCCGCGTTCGCCTGACGGTGGCGGAACTCGCCGTGCACCGGCACGGCGTACTGCGGCTCCGTCAATGCGTAGATCAGCTTCAGTTCTTCCTCGCAGGCGTGACCGCTGACGTGCGTCGCGCGGTTCACGATCGTCGCGCCGCGGCGCGACAGGTCGTTAATGACTTTATAGACGGACTTTTCATTGCCGGGGATCGGCGTCGAGGAAAAGACCACCACGTCGCCCGGAGTGATCGAGATCGTCCGGTGCTGTCCGGAAGCGACTCTCGTCAATGCCGCCATGGCTTCCCCCTGCGACCCCGTCATCAGAATACAGGTCTTCGCAATCGGATAACTTGCGAGTTCGTCCATCTCCACGAGCACCCCGTCCGGCACCGAAAGGTAGCCGAGATTCTTCGCGATCTCAATGATGTTCACCATCGAGCGCCCCTCGACCGCCACTTTCCGTCCGCTCTCCGCAGCGTTCCGGATGATCTGCTGCACGCGGTCCAGATTCGACGCGAAGGTCGCGATCAGGATGCGGTGATCCTTGTATTCCCGGAACGCATCGTCGAAGAATTCCGACACGTTCTGTTCCGACGGCGTGAAGCCGGGCCGCTGGGCATTCGTCGAATCCGAAAGGAGCGCCAGAACGCCCTGTCTTCCGAGTTCGCCGAAGCGCTGCAGATCCGCGGGTTCGCCCTTCACCGGCGTGTAGTCGATCTTGAAATCGCCGGTCATGATGACCGTGCCCGCCGGGGACGTGATCGCGAACGCCACCGCGTCCGTGATGCTGTGATTCACGTGGATGAATTCCACCTTGAAGTCGCCGGCTGAAACGGTTTCTCCGGCCTCGGCGACGTGCCGCTCGACCGTTCCGAGAAGGTCGTGCTCTGCCAGTTTCGTTTCAATGACGGCCATCGTAAGCTTCGTCGCGTACACCGGCACATTGATCTCTTTCAGCACATAGGGGAGAGCCCCGATGTGATCCTCGTGTCCGTGCGTGATGAAGAAGCCGCGCACCTTTTCCTGATGTTCCTTCAAATAGGTGATGTCCGGCACCACGAGATCAATGCCGGGCATCTCATCCGTCGGGAAGGCAAGTCCCGCGTCCACGACGACGATGCTTTCCCCGTATTCCAGGACCGTCATGTTCATGCCGATCTGCTCGAGTCCCCCGAGCGGAATGATCTTCACGATGCGGTCCGATATATTGTCATAATAATTCTTTTTACTTCTCTTCGACACTTTCCTCTTTGTCTACTCCTTTGATTTCTGCATTTTCCAATAATTCCCCGAAGATTTTCGAGAGTGCGTCGAGCGTCGCGTCATCCTCGACCATTTCATAGACGGCCTCGGTCTCATTTGCCGCCGACACATCCTTCAGGATATAGCAATCCGCCTCGTCTTCTTCGGAATCGGTCACCAAGAGGTAATTCACCCCCGCGACCCTGGTCTCTTCCAGCACGTAAAACAGCACTTCGCCTTCATCGGTTTCAAAAACGATTTTTTCTTCCACGTCAAACTCCTTTTCTCCCGTTCAGAGATCCCATATAATCCTTCAATATGAGGCACGCCGCCACCTGATCGATATACTTCTTCCGGTCTTTCGCCTTCACGCCCATTTCCGACAGCGCTTCGTCCGCCTCGACCGTCGTCAGCCGTTCGTCGAACATTGCCACCGGAAGGCCCGTCCGCTTTTCCACCTGCTCCTTGAACGCCCGGGTCACGGCCGAACGTTCCGACTCGTCGCCGGACGGATACAGAGGATTCCCGAGCACGATTTCCGTCACTTCGTATTCCCGCACGATCTCTGCGATCCTGGCAAGCGTCCGCCTAAGATGGTTTTCCTCTTTCCTGACGATCGTTTCCAGCGGCTCCGCCGTCATGAGCAGCGGGTCCGACAATGCCACTCCGACCGTCTTCGAGCCGTAATCCAATCCCATCAAGCGCATCGGCCGCCTCACAGTTTCGTGGCAATGTAATGCTGCACGAGCTCCGACAGCAGCTCGTCCCGCTCCACCTTCCGGATCAGCGCGCGCGCCCCCTTATGGTTCGTGATATAGGTCGGATCGCCGGACATGATATAACCCACGATCTGCGTCTCCGGATTGTATCCCTTTTCCTTCAATGCCGCATAAACGTCCTTCAGGACTTCCGCCGCATCATACTCTTCCGGCGACTCTTCGGGCTCGTCCGGGAACGCCGGCAGCTTAATGAATTGTGTGTCAGCCATAACGCGCAACTCCTTTCCCCGATCTATCTTCGGGTATCACAAGCGGGCGAGATCCCCCTCGCCCGCTTATATTATAGCATATTCTTTTTCGTAATATCAAGAGATTCCGATAATTAAGGTTCTGGGGTTGGTTGTTCCAATTCGACAGACCCATATGGGAGGAAAGAGCTTATGTCGTCGGAAAGACAAATGATTCTGCCGTCTTCTTCTTGCAGCGTCATTGTATGTCCCACCAATACCGGTGCGCCGTCCAAAACCCCGAGTGTCATAACTTTCACCAGATAAGTGAAAGGTTTCTCAACAGTAAAAAAGTCTAATAAGTATACCCCTTGAAATTGATTCGACCACTTCTCGAGAAATTCAGAAAGCAAAGAAGCATTTACGGACATCCCGTCAAGATTGTTGTTAAGAAAACTGAGTACTTTTGCCTTCCCGGTAGCCGTTAATTCCATTTGTACAGGATCCAAAGGTGTAACGGAATACAGTCTTTCGTTGGATTCCAAAAATTGCCGCATTTCCTCTGTTTCACCGGAAAGATCTGCTTCAATCCACATTTTTCCGTTTTTCATTGAAACAACCAACGTCCGACCGTCGCCAAGTGCGGATGTGACATCTCTGTCGATGACTATCTCCCCTTTCAATCTGATGAGAAAAATACCTTTGTATAGTGTTCGGATTTCCTCGATTCGATATGGGACTTCCACTCCTCTTATTGTCTCTGATCCCCATGTATCAAGATAACGCAGCCAATATTCTCGCCGAAGCGAGCGCAATTCTTCAACAGAGGCACTAAGAACCAAATCCGAATCCACCTTTGATTCCACCCCCGAAATGTCGGAAGCCATTGCACCATAGTAGTGGTCCATGAGCAAAATAAACTCGTTCAAAGAATGATAAGATTCATACCCTTTTTCAATGAAAAGATCAATAACATCCTCGGGAACCGATCCAAATTCGATCCGGTCATAATCATTTAAGGGTTCTATTGATGCAGTATCTACGGATAAATTTCCCGTGCCACAATTCAAAGTGTACGTTTCTTCTTCGGGTGTCTCTTGCAGAGCAAACTTCAAACAATCTGCATGTCCAACACTTTTTCTAGTTGATTCCAATATGGCCTCCTCGAGAGAGTTCACATAGGCAATTACAGTGTTTTCTTCATCACAGATTTCAAACCCATAAATCTGCAATTTCTCAGCATCATATTCGGAGCTCTTGCAATGCAGGCAAAGTGCCGTCATCACATCTACCAGCTCTGAGTAAGCATGCTTGACGGTTCTGAATAGAACGCAGTCTGTCCCACTTAGTCTTTTTACTTCTGCTTCGATTTCCTTAATTGGACGATCCCCCGTTTCTTCTGTTAACTCCACCACAAGTTGGCCATAAAAGTTTATATATGAGCCTCCAAAATAACAAGGAAACCCGCCAGAGAATATTCCGTCTACACTATAAGAATCGCTATGGTCTTCCGCATATGACTTATTCTCCTCGCTACATCTGTAACAGTTTAGAAGACAAGTATATGCTCGCGTGGCAGTCGTTTGGTTGCGTTGAAACTCTTCGGAACAATTCAATCCTTTGTTTACTTCAAAAGCCTTTTCATCCGCTTCAACGTGGATGTTTGCTATCTTACTGATCAGATCGTAATCTCTATCATCCAATTCCATATAAAAGCTCCCTTTTCGATCATAAAATGCCCCCCATTTTGCAGAATACTTAAGCTGATCTATTGTGAGGCCATTATTCAACTGAATCACGATTTCTCGAACGAAAACCGCAGACAAGGGGTTACCCGCAAACAAGGGGTTGCTGTGCTCTAGTCCTGTATTTGCTGCTCTGTTCGGGTAAACATGTTCTGATTGATCCGCTGCAGGAATTCGCTCTATTTTGCTTAGGATTTCGTAAATCATCGCTACTGTATCACGATCTCGAACAACAACGTTGTCTATCGAATTTCTATAGGCAATGCCTTCCGGTGTGCGATCATCATTCGAGGGGCAAAACTCAATACTGGCGATATCCTCTGCTGAATGAATGTGATAGATCTCAGATAATACTTCCCCGTACTGATAACCGCCGATTATCGGATTTAACTCAATGACATCTTCATCATCATCGCTGCAAAACGATGTTGTTCTGAACTCCACGAACTCCCATATGGAAAAGGAACTTTCACCGTTTTCTCGAATCAGATATCTCAAATCGTCCCGGCCTGACACCTGATACCAGGTGCCAAGGAAACTAACCAGATAATCTCCCAGATAGTCTTTCAGTTTTTCCTCATTTTCATACTTCACCGTATCATACTCAACCGGCTCATTTTCAGCAACTCCGTCATCACTGATCTCTGACTGAGACATATAAATCAATTCATAGACTGCCAGACGGTCTCCAATCGGAACGTATGAGATGACCATTGCCGTATCATCTTCACCTTTCACCTTTTTCAGCGCCATCAAATGATCCTCAAAGGGCATCACTGCAGTCGTTGAGGAGTGTGAGAATCGATAGATCGCAACCGCACTGCCCAGAACGATCGCTGCCAATGCTGCTGCGGCGGCGATGAAAACCACTTTTTTCCCCTTGAAGTCAGCCGGAACCGTTCTCTTCCGTCTTTTCGCTGCCTGTTCGATAAACTTAACGTCGATATTCTCTATCGCATTTGCAACAATAAACGCCTTATCCATCTTTTCAACTCCTTACTTGCTTTTTCAGTTCTTCCTTCATCCGTTCTAATAGTTTCGCTGTTTTTGAAAATGAAAATCCGAAAAGTGAGGCGATTTCTTCGATGCTTTTTCCATACCAGTAACGCAGTACAAACATGTCGCGTTTCATTCGACTTTGCTTCTTCAAAAACAAGCTCAATGCATTGGATGCCGCGAGAATGGCCTCTTCTTCCGTGTTGGCTGTCGGATCGGGGATGCAGGCGGCCAGTTCGTCCGACAGTTCAATGATTTCCGCGTGTCTTTTCTGAGTCTGTTCTGCCTTCCAACGATTCTTGGCCAGGTTCTTAAGGCTTTGTACCATATAGGGAAACAGTTTATCGGGTCTGGCGGGCGGAATATGATTCCAAAGTGCCAGGAAAACGTCATTAACACACTCTTCGGCATCTGCTTTCGAAAGAAGTCCCTCGGCAATACGAAGCAATCTGCTCTTATAAAGCATCTCTGCCTCTAAGAGTCCGCGTTCCTCCCTGTTAAAAAGTAAATCTATTATTTCGCGATCGCCCATACTGCCTCCCACTGGTATAGACAAGTTTTTTCATCGTTTTGGACAATATTATAAAACCTGCCGTTACTGATCGGCAGGTTTTCATGGTGACTCTTTCCGTTCGGCAAATCCATGCCCTACAGTCTCCTGCACCGGAAGAATACGAAATCCGGCCGGTGAACGGTGCCGCCGAATACGTCGGGGTGCGCGGCCAGGAGTTCTTCCAGTGCGCAGGATTCCCGGCATTCCTCAATGAGGAAGCCGGCGGAGATCATGGCATTGACGATCGTCGCAAAGGTTCTGTGATATACTTCGTAGTCCTCGACCACCCATTTGACTTTCCGGAGTCCTTCTTTCGCGTAGTTCCGGACGTTCGCGTACAGGCGCTCGCCCGTCTCCGCCCGCGTATAGCGGTCGTACGCGCCGTCCCACGCCGTCGCCATGGGATGTGACATGCTGTAAACGAGCGTTCCGCCCGGTTTCAGAAGTCCGTAAAGATCCGCCATAAGCGCCGTGAAATCTTCCGCGTAATCGAAGGCGAGTGAACTCGTGATGACGTCGAAGGGTTCGTGAAGCGTCCCGAGGTCCTCCATGGCCAGTTTCCGGTAGGTGATGTTCGGTGCACTGAAATGTGTCCGCGCATGCTCCAGCATTTTCTCGGAAATGTCGATCCCGGTGACGGACGAAGCGCCGAGATCCGCATACTGCTTCGCGTGCTGTCCCATTCCGCAGCCGACGTCGAGCACGGTTTTCCCGGTAAGATCCGGGAGCATTGCCGTCAGGATCGGCGTCTCGAGGCAATCATTGAAATTCACTTCGCGGCTCCGCTTCTCCCGGAAATCCTCGAAGAACGTTTCATTGTCATAAATGTTCTGCTTCGCCATCCGTCACCTCCAGACGGTTTTTTCCGTTCTCTCTCCTAAGCACGCCGCGAACGATCCGGTTTTCCCCGACCGCATTCGGAACGAGCACCCGGACGTATTCTTTCGTATATCCCGAAAGAAATCCCTTTTCTTCTGCTTTTTCCTCGGTCAGGACTTCGACGGTCTCGCCTTCAAGCGACTGTTCGAAGGCTTCGGACATCCGCTCCCGGAGGGCAATGAGCGCCTCGCTCCGCAGCTTCTTCACCGGCTCCAGAACCTGATCCTTCATCCGGTCCGCGACCGTGCCCTTTCTCCTCGAATACTGGAACACGTGCATCTCGTAGAAGCCGATCTGCTCCGCAAACGAAAGCGTTTCCCGGAATTCTTCCTCGGTCTCCCCCGGGAAGCCGGCAATGACGTCAGTCGTGATCGCCGGATGCTTAAAGTATCTCCGCAATAGTGCCACGCCCTCCGCGTATTCCGCCGGCGTATAATGACGGTTCATCCGTTTCAGGACCGTCGCGGAACCGCTCTGCAGCGAAAGATGGAAATGCGGGCAGAGTTTCGGCAAAGAAGCGAGCGCCTGAGCGAAGTCCTCTGTGACGATTCTCGGTTCCAGCGAGCCCAAACGGATTCGCTTCACTTCCGGGATCTCATGGACTGCTTTGATGAGGTCAAGAAGACTTGTTTCTGTCCCGACGAGGTCCTTCCCGTACGAGGAAAGGTGGATCCCCGTAAGGACGATCTCCTGCACGCCGGTGCCCGCAAGCACCCGGATCTCTTCGACCGCTTCGGGAAGCGCCTTGCTCCGGATCCGCCCTCTGGCATAGGGGATGACGCAATAGGTACAGAACTGATTGCAGCCGTCCTGCACTTTCACGTCCGCTCTCGTGCGGACGGGGAGCGTCCGCAGGGTTTCCGTACCATAGCCCTGCACTTTTCCGATCTCCGGATTCACCGGGACCGTGCCCTTTTCCAGATAGGATGCAAGCACGGACGCAAAGGATTTCTTCAGTTCATTGCCGATGACGAGGTCGGCGCCGGTTTGGGAAAGGGCCTCTTCCCCGCCGGTCTCCGAATAGCAGCCCGCAGCCACGATGACGGCCTCGGGATTCTCCTTTTTCGCGCGGTGCAGGATCTGGCGGGATTTCCGGTCTGCCATATTCGTCACGGAGCAGGTGTTCACCACGTAAACGTCTGCTTTTTCCGTGAACGGAACGAGTTCGGCGCCGAGCGATACGACGTCGTTTTCCATGACGCCGGTCTCGTAGATATTGACTTTACACCCCAGAGTGTAAAACGCGATTTTCAGGTTTTTCAAATCCATATCTCTTGACAATCTCCGCTTCCTGTCGTATCATTCTCAATGTGTGAGAGGAAATCCCACCGTCGCCGTGAAACGCTTCACGGCTGAGAAAGGAGGTTGCTATGATGACTGTGAAAATCTCTTTGAATTCCATCGATAAGGTCAAGTCCTTCGTCAATGACCTCTCGAAATTCGATTCCGATTTCGACCTGGTCTCCGGCCGGTACGTGATCGACGCGAAGTCCATCATGGGCATCTTCTCATTGGACCTGTCCAAACCGATCGACTGCGCGATCCATGCGGCGGACGGGGTCGACGAGATCCTGAAGATGCTGGAACCATATACCGTGAAATGACCGGAAAAAGGTTCCGGACCCTGAATTCATTATAACACAATCGAAAGCCAAATACAAAGGGACAGTTGCGTCAGACGTTTCGTCTGCACTGCGACTGTCCCTTCGCTTTACGGAGTCGGACCGCTTCAGTCGGCGAATCGGTATCTCACGACCGGATTTCTCGCCGCGCCGACTTCGTCCAGCCGGCGGACCGGCGTGGTGAGCGGCTTTTCATGCATGGCTTCCGGCGCCGCCAGGGCGTCCGCATAGATCTGCCGGAGCACCTGCACCGCCTCGTCAAGCGTTTCCTTCGATTCCGTTTCCGTCGGTTCCACCATCAGTGCTTCATGAACGATGAGCGGGAAATACATGGTCGGCGGATGGATGCCGTAATCGAGGAGCGCCTTGGCAATGTCGAGCGCCGAGACGTGCGTCTCTTCCTTCATCTTCTCCAACGTCATGACGAACTCGTGCATGCACGGACCTTCAAACGCCATCGGATAAAGATCCTTCAGCTGCTCCATCATGTAATTCGCATTCAGGACCGCATTCTTCGCCGTCGCGGGGATGCCTTCCTTGCCCAGCACGTAGATGTAGGTCAATGCTTTCACGATGACCGAGAAGTTGCCGGCGAAGGAGCGCATGTTGCCGATCGTCGAGGCCGCTTTTCCTTCGACAAGTCCCGTGCCGTCGGCTTCTTTTACACGGAGTCCCGGAAGGAAGTCCGCAAGGAACGCTTTGCAGCCGCAGGGACCGCTGCCCGGACCGCCGCCGCCGTGCGGCGTCGAGAAGGTCTTGTGCAGGTTGATGTGCATGACGTCGAAGCCCATGTCGCCCGGCCGGGCAATGCCCATCACGGCGTTTAAGTTCGCACCGTCATAGTAGCAAAGACCGCCCGCCTCGTGCACGATGCCCGTGATCTCCAGAATGTGCGGATCGAACAGACCGACCGTATTCGGGTTCGTCAGCATGAGTCCCGCCGTGTCCGGTCCGACCGCCGCACGGAGCGCGTCGAGATCGACGTATCCGTGGTCGTCCGAGGCAATGTTCACGACTTCAAAGCCGGCCATGGCCGCGCTCGCGGGATTCGTGCCATGCGCGGAATCCGGAACGATGATCTTCGTCCGGGCCTGATCGCCGCGCGACAGATGATAGGCCTTGATGAGGAGCAGTCCGGTAAATTCGCCGTGCGCACCGGCAGCCGGCTGCAGAGAAAACGCATCCATGCCCGTGATCTTTGTAAGCAGCCTTTCCGTCTCGCGGAAGACTTCCAGCGCGCCCTGAACCGTTTCTACGGGCTGCAGGGGATGCACGTCGGTGAAGCCCGGTAACGCCGCCGTCTTTTCATTGACGGCCGGATTGTACTTCATCGTGCAGGAGCCGAGCGGATAGATGCCGCCGTTCACGCCTCTCGTCTGCTTGGAAAGTTCGGTATAATGCCGGTCGACTTCCACTTCGGGAAGTTCCGGCAGATTCAGTTTCTTTTCGCGGAGTTCCGCATTCAGCGTGATTTCCGGCACGTCGAGTTTCGGAAGATACGCCGTATTGCGGCCCGGAACGCTTCGTTCAAATACCAGTTTCATCCGAGCACCTCCTTTACCGTTTCCGCCGTTTCCTCCAGTTCTTCCTTCGTGACGACTTCGGTCGCGCACCAGAGGATCAGTCCGTTTCCGAGCGGCAGACCGCCGAGGATGTCCTTCTTTTCCAGCGCTTTCAGGATCTCTTCCGCCTTCTCTTCAGACGGCGCCTCGGTCACAAATTCGTGGAAGAACTCACAATCGTACGCCGGTTTCAGTCCCGCTTCGCCAAGAAGTTTCGCAAGGTAATGCGCTTTCGAGACGCATTGCCGGGCGACGTCCTTCAATCCTTCCGGTCCCATCGCCGCGAGATAGACGGCAACGGTCATCGCGCAGAGCGCCTCGTTCGAGCAGATATTCGAACCGGCCTTTTCACGCCGGATGTGCTGCTCTCTCGCCTGCAGCGTCAGTACGTAGCCGCGCTTTCCGTCCACGTCATTCGTCTCTCCGACGATCCTGCCGGGGAGTTTCCGGATCATCTTTTCCGTCGTCGCCATAAACCCGATGTACGGGCCGCCGAACGCCATCGGAAGACCGAGCGGCTGGCCTTCGCCGACCGCCACGTCCGCGCCGAGTTCGCCCGGAGTCTTAAGGATCGCAAGCGATACGGGGTTCACGCTCATGACGACCTTCGCCTTCGCCTCGTGTGCATCGGCAATGATCCCCTCCGCGTCTTCAATGATCCCGTAGTAATTCGGCTGCTGCAGAAGCACGCAAGCGGTTTCCTCGTCAAGCAGACCCCGGAGCGCCTCCCGGTCAGTCTTTCCGTCCTTTTCGGGAACGATCACGACTTCCGCATTGCGCCCGAATGCGTAGGTGCTGACGACCGACAAAATCTTCGGATCGACCGTCGCCGACACCAGCGTTTTCGTGCGCTTCTTCTCGCGGCACATGTCCGCGCCCTCCGCCGCTGCGGTGGCGCCGTCGTACACCGACGCATTCGACACGTCCATGCCCGTGAGTTCGGCAATGTCCGTCTGATACTCGAAAATGGATTGCAGCACGCCCTGGCTGATCTCCGCCTGATACGGCGTGTACGCGGTCCGGAATTCTTCCTTTCCGGTCACCTCCGTCACGATCGACGGAATGTAGTGCCGGTACGAACCCGCGCCCCGGAGCACCGTCCCGAACACGCGGTTCTTCGCGGCGATCTTCTCCATCTTTCTTTGGACTTCCAGCTCCGAGATCCCCTCCGGGAACTCCGGCAATTCCTTCAGACGAACGCTTTCCGGGACGTCCCGGTACAACTCGTCGAAAGACTGGTATCCGGCCGCCTTGAGCATTTCCAATTGCTCTTTCGGCGTACCGGGAATATAGTTACCCATTTGAACTCCTCCACTTCTTTATGGCACTTCCGGACGGTCGCCGCCGGCCTTCAGCCGTGAGCGGTCCTGTTCCGGGCCGCGTCCGCCTTATAATGTCTCGAGATACGCTTCGTACGCAGCTGCGTCCATCAGACCTTCAGCATCGGTGATATTGTTGACTTTGATGAACCAGGCTTCGTAGGGTGCCTCGTTGATCTTTTCGGGGGCGTCCGCGAGTTCCTCGTTCACTTCGGCGATCATGCCGGAGATCGGGGACATGACGTCGGAGACGGCTTTGACGGATTCGACGTCCGTGAAGGCCTCACCTTTCACGACGGCCGCGCCTTCTTCGGCGAGGTTCACGTAGACCAGGTCGCCGAGCTCATTGGCCGCATATTCGGTAATGCCGACGTAGGCTTCCTTGCCTTCCAGTTTCACCCATTCGTGGGTTTCCGTATACAACAGGTCTTTCGGGATGCTCATTTTCTCTTCTCCTTCCGTATTGCCCGGCTTAGAAGGCCGGCTTTATGCTTGATTTTTTGAATTCGTTTTTGTGCCGTTTCCGGCGAAATATTACGCTTCCTCCGGCGAGGGTTTCCTGTAGAACGGGAGTTTCACCACTTCCGCCGGGATCCTGCGTCCGCGTACGTCGACTTCGACCGTCGTGCCGGCCTCGCGGTACTGCTTCTTCACGAGCGCCATCGCGACCGGATACCCGAGGTACGGGCAATGCGTGCCGGACGTCGTGAATCCGATCACTTCGTCGCCGGCGTAGACCGTCTCGTGTTCACGGATGATGCCGCGGCCGGTGACTTTTAAGCCAACGCGGCGCCGCTTCGGCAGGCCTTTCGCTTCCAGCGCGGCCTTTCCGACGAACTCTTCCTTGTCCATTTTCACGAACATGCCGAGTCCCGCTTCTCTCGGAGTGATCTCGTCGGTCAGTTCGTGGCCGTACAACGGCATTGCGGCTTCCAGACGAAGCGTGTCTCTCGCGCCCAGGCCGCAGGGGATCAGCCCTTCTTCTTTTCCGGTCTCCAGGAGCAGATCCCAGAGTTTTTCGGTGTTCTCCGCCGCAGTATACAGTTCATAACCTTCGGAGCCGGTATATCCCGTGTAGGAAACGATGCAGGGGATGCCGCCGACTTCCCGGTCAAAGTTTGCAAAATAGTAGCGTTCCGGAATGTCTTCCGCCTTCGTGATCTTTAACAGGATCTCCTTCGCTTTCGGGCCCTGGATCGCGATCTGTCCCCAGGCATCGGAAACGTCCGTGAGGACCGCGCCGCTAAGAAGATGCGCCTGCATCCAGGCGAAATCCTTTTCGCGGTTCGAGGCGTTGACGACGATGAAATAATCATTGTCTGCCTTTTTGTAGACGATGAGATCGTCGACCGTGCCGCCTTCTTCATTGCACATCGGACTGTAACGGGCCTGGCCGTCTTCCATCTCTGTATAGTCGTTCGTCAGAAGATGATTCAGGTTTTCCTTCGCTTTCTCGCCCTTCAGGGTGAATTCGCCCATGTGCGACACGTCGAAAAGACCGCAGCCTTCCCTGACCGCCATGTGCTCTTTGATGACGCCCGTCTGATACTGGACCGGCATCTCAAACCCGCCGAATTCCACCATTTTCCCGCCGGCTTTCACGTGTGCGTCGTAAAGCGGGGTGCGTTTCAATTCCATCGTTCCTGCCCTCCTTCAATGAATGAGTTCCGTCTGCCATAAAAAACGGGCGCAAAAAGCCGCGTATCACTACGTCTTTTCACGCCCTGTTGTTTTACCTGAAAGATTCGGCTTTCGCCTTGCTTCGTCGGTATGGTCGCCCAGTTCTCCAGGGATGCGTCCGAACCCGGTTCTTTCGCCTGAGAGTTTGTCATTGCCCCTTCGGCGCCTTATGCTTTAGGTCTCTCCCGGATCCTTCCACCGCAAGGTTATTCTATCATTCCCGCGGTCATTCCGCAGCCGGAAGCACGGTCACGTTCGTCACGTGCGGGTTCGGTCCGTTGTACCAGTACAGGAAGCACTCCACGTCGATCTTGTCGCCGACCTGCAGGCCTTCGACTGCCTTGTAAACGTCGGTATCCTTGCCGGTCAGGTAGAACTCCACGCAGAAGCTCACGCTCTGATCGTTGACGGAAGCCTTGAAATACAGGTCGTCGGTCTTCTCTTCCGCATTCTTGTAGTTGAACGCGGCGCCGTCTTCCTGCGCTTCCACAGTCAGGCCCTTGAAGAGTACGCGGCGGTTCATGAATTTTTCCAGTCCTTCCGCTCCCGCAAGCGCGGTCACGTCGATCGGATCCGCGACGTATCCTTCGCCCTCGCCGGACAGGTCGTCAATGATCTCAAAGGTCGCATCCGTGATCTCGACTTCGCCGGCCCATGCGGACTTGAAGCCTTTCACGCGGATCTTCGTGCCGGGAACCAGTTCCTTGTACTCGTCCTCGGTGCAGGCCATTTCATAGATGAAATATGCGCCTTCCTGGTCGGCGGTGTAGAACGTCGCCTTGTTGTCCCACCAAGACTGCTTGCCCTGAACGTAGGTCTCGATCGTCACTTCGGTGTCGAGTTCCGCTTCCGCGTACTCAGCATAAGTCATGACGCCTTCCTCTTCCTTGTCTTCCGGAACTGCCACGCCGAGCCCGATCACGTGCGGGTTCGGTCCGTTGTACCAATACAGGAAGCATTCCACGTCAATGATCTGGCCGACTTCGAGTTTTTCGACTGCCTGATAGACTGCAGTGTCCTTGCCCGTCAGATAGAATTCCACGCAGAAATCGATCGTCATGCCGTCTAACGTCGCCTTGAAGTAAATGTCGTCGGTCTTTTCTTCCGCATTCTTGTAGGCGATCGCATTGCCGTCGGCGTCATACGCCCCAACGACCATGTTCTTGAACTCCACGCGGCGGTTCATCTTCTCTTCCAGCTGAGAAAGATCCGTGATGCTTTCGATCTCTTCCGGCTCGGCAATGTACTCGCCCTCGAGGATCTCGAACGTCGCATCCGTGATCTCGACTTCGCCGGCCCACGCGGACTTGAAGCCTTTCACGCGGATCTTCGTGCCGGGAACCAGCTGCGCGTATTCTTCCTCGGTGCAGGCCATTTCATACAGGAAATAAGCTCCGTCCTGATCTGCCGTATAGAAGGTCGCCTTATTGTCCCACCAGGACTGACGGTCCTGAACGTAGGTCTCGACCGTCACTTCGGTGTCGAGCTCGGCCGCTGCGTATTCCGCATAGGTCATGACGCCTTCGCCCTTCGCGTCAGTCGTTTCGGGCGCGTCCGTTTCCGTTTCCGGTTCCGCAGTCGTCGGCGCCTCGGTCGGTGCCTGCGTATCCGGCTCCTTCGTTCCATCATTGCCCTGGCAGGCCGCAAGAGCCACCACCATCACGACCGCAAGAAGCAGTGCCAGTAATTTTTTCATAACGTTCCTCCTTTTTTAAGAAGCATCCTCTGTTCCGAAGAACAGCTCCCCAGAACATATCTATTATAACGGTTTTTTTTGATAAATCAAGAGCGCCGGAGAAGTTCACAGTTTTTCCTTACAATCTCCCGAGCCGGAAATCTTCCATGATCGCGCTCGTCAGACTCACTTCCTTCGAGCGGTCCGGCATTTCCTCGCGCGTCTTGAATACGGCCATGGACAGTTCGTCCTCCTCGATCCGGATCGTCGGGTCCCCGTCCACGTCGCAGAGGAAGGAAAAGAGCAATGATCCCGAGAACGGCCAGGGCGTGTCGCGGTAGAACCGGATGTTCTTCACCTTCAGCCCGACTTCCTCCATCACTTCCCGTTCCACCGCCTCTTCCGCGGTCTCTCCGGTTTCGATGTAGCCTGCGACGAGGGCCTCGTGCACGGGCGCCTTGAAGAGATGGCCGTTGCTCACTTCCATGTGTTTCGGATTATACCGCGTCACGAGCAGCCGGTCCCCGTGGAAGATCCCGACGATGACGCTCGGATGGATCTCGGGGTAGATCATGTTCCCGCATTTCGGGCAATGCATCATCCGCTCCGTTTCGCTGTGCTCGGTCTTCGCCCCGCAGCGGCCGCAGAAACGGCTCCGCCGGTACCAGCCGACGAGTTGCGTGCCGACCGCTCCGGCGTAGGCTTCTTCTCTCGGGGAAAGGTAGCGGACGCTCCGTTCCGGAAGCCGGACGAAACGGACCGCTCCGGGCTCCGACTCCGCCGATGCCACGACGAGCCGGACCGCAATGTCCTCCGCCTCATTCTCGTCCAGGATCGAGAAATAGGCCGTTTCATCGATGGAAAAGAGATAGCGGTAGTTCGCCTTTCCGATTTCCTCCACCGTGGGGTAGCCGAGCGCCTCTCCCTCCCGGACGATGAGCTCCTGCGCGGAATAGAGCAGGACCTTGTCCTTCGGTTCCGGCGCAACGTTCCGGTATTCCACGCGGTATTTCTTCGGTTCGATCTCATGAAGCATCATATTCTTCACCCTCTGCCGTTGTTTTCTGTTTCAATCATTGCCGAGCCGGTACTCGAGCAACGTATATGCGGTCCGGTACCCGATCTTCCGGTACAGCCGGATCGCTTCTTCATCTTCTTCGTACACCGTGAGCCGGAGTTTGGCGACGCCTTCGTTTCCGAGGCGGGCCGCGATTTCATTGAGCAATGCCCCGGCGTACCCTTTTCTTTGTTCCGCCTTCACGGTGAACACGTTCTCCGTCGCGTACGTCCCGGCAGCAAACGGCCAGACCGTCACGAACGAGACCGGAACGCCGTTTTTGTGCAGGGCGAAGACTTTGCCGCGTCCTTTGGAAAGGCGGTACCGCATTTCTTCCGCCCGGTCGGGCATGCCGTAGGCTTCTTTAGTCAGCCGGATGTAGCGATCCATGGTTTCCGACGCCATTAACGAGAGTTCTCGGATCTCTTCGTTCCCGCAAGGCGCCCCCGGGTCAGTCTTTCGCTCCATGACGAACATCCGGTCTTCCGCCCGGAAGCCGTTTTCTTCGAGAAACTCCCGGTAGGCGTCTTCCCTGTCCCGGCACCAGAGCCTGAGAACCGGACGGGGCGTGCCCGCCTGCTTACGGTACTTCAAAAACCAGGATTTCAACGCACCGAACAGTTCTTCCGCGGCTTCGGCGGCATGCACCGACCGCGGATTCACGCGAACGACGAGGTGCAGGTACGGACCCTGCCCGCGAAGCACGTACCCGAAGCCCGCAAGGTATGCCCCGAATTCCGAGACCAGCACGGTTTCCGGGATCACGTCCCCGTGAAACCGGATCTCCTTCGCGCCTTCCCGATCGATCCTTGCGATCCTTCTATCATCATTTTTTACTGTATCCCGGATCATTTCAATACGATCGCCGTGTAAAGGATCCTGCCGGCCACCGCGAGACCGACCGCGAGCAAGCAAAGGATGAGGCCAATGACCACGCGAAGCAGGATCCGGTTCGTTTCCGGCAGCTCCGCCTCTTTTTCCGCCCCGTCGTCTTCCGTCTCTTCCGCAGCCGCTTCTGTCCGGCGCTCCAGAAGATCCGTCCATTCCTGTTTGGAAAACCGGAATTTGAATTCCTGAAAATGTTCCGTGACCCAGTCGAGTTTCGCCCTGAAGCTTTCCTCCGTCCCGCCGCTAAGTTCCGCGTCTTCCTCGTATTCCACGGACGCCATGTCCGCCTCGAGTCCGTTTTGCAATTCCTCTTCCGTCCCGTCAAACGGTTCCGGGCCGAACTCGTTCTCGTAAAGCAGCAGCCACACATCTTCGGGACGCGCGGCAGGCATTCTTTTCAGTTCGTCTTTCATGACTCCGAAGAGTTCATCCGTATTCGTGAAACTCATGAGTTCTGCTCCATGCAGTGCACACCGATTACCAATCTGACGCGGCTCTCTTCCCGCTCCGACATGGCATGTCCTTTCAGGGACCGCTGTCTACTTTATGATTGACGCCGTTACGATCCCGGACCAAACATTCTCGCTGATCAAATCGCCGTCCTCCGCCGGCTTGACCGGCAGGATCTCTTCCTCGAGTTCCGGGATCCGGTCCGTCTTTCCTTCGAGATAGTCCGAAAGCACCTGTTCCGCATAACGGACGCGCGCCTCGACGCCGGACAAACGGACGTCCATGACCTCATAGCCGAACGGCTTGTTTTCCGTCATCCATCCGGTCCGGAACGCTTCATGGAAGCGGGAAAGCGCTGACCTCAGGTGCGGGATCCGGTCGCGGAGCAGCGCCAGAAGGAACGGTTTCGCCTCTTCTTTCGGTTTGACGTAACATTGCCGGATCACCCTGCCGAATTCGCCTTTCAGAGAAAGGGCGTCCGCGAAGGCAGTCACCGTCTCGCCGACGTAACGGAATTCACCGAAGGCGCCGTTTTCCGTGAAGGCCCGGAGTTTTCCGGATTCCGCCCGGAAGTGCGCCTCCGCTCCCTCGGGCACGTGCGCTTCATACTTTCCTTGCAAAGGATCCTGATAAAACAGGTATTTCGTGGGATTCATCGGCTTTTTGCCGAAGTTCGTCCGCCCGGGGAGGCATTGCAGCGCTTCGAGTTCGAGATAGGCATTGAGATCGAGACCGAAAAGCGATCTCATGACTTCCGCCGCCGTCTCATCATCCGTTCCCTGCCCCCAGGCGCCCTCCGCGTAGAGAACGAGGGTCGGAAGGACGGAAAAGAGAGGACAGGCAGCGCCGTCGTCGCCCCAGGCCGTGACGATGATCTCGCGGACCCGGTGGCCTAGTGCCGATGCAAGCGCCGTTTTCGCCGCGTTCAGGGAAAAACGCGTCATCGGCACGAGCCCGTACCAGGAGGAAGTGCCGCCTGCAAACGAGATCCGGTCCGTCAGCTCCTCGTGGTTTTGGAACATGCGTTCATACCGCTCCGCGTCCACGGAATAATAGTCCCAATAGACGAGCGTCGCATCCTCCGGGACGGCCGCCTTCACCTCTTTCGTGATCTGAATGTCGGGGTCGTAATACGTATGGCTTTTTGTCGACATCCGGAAGAACATGTCGCTCCAGAGTTCCGCCTGAAAGCCGTATTTCCGGCAAAGTTCCAGCACCTTCCCAAGATGCTCCTTCATGATCTCCGAGGACGGCCGGTACCCCATGGTTTCGAGATAATGACCGCGGCCGAGCAGATACGCCTCGTCCATGCCGATGTGGATCCGCCGGGAGGTGAACGCACGCCTGCAGGAAGCAATGCACCGCTCGATCAGTTCATAGTTTCTTTCGTCCGCCGGATTCAGGATGTTGTCCCAGTCTTTCCTCGCCGCGTATTCCTGCCATTTGAAGATCGCGTCGAGGTGGGCGAGCGTCTGAATGCAGGGAATGAGTTCCACGCCGAACCGCGCCGCAAAGCGATCCAGTTCCTTCAGTTCCTCTTCCGTATAGCGTCCGCGCAGATGCCCGAAATACGGCTCGCCCGCGACTTCATACGTATCCTCGGTGTAAAGCATGAGCGCGTTGAAGCCGAGCAACGCCGTCGTTCTGACAAACCGCTTCAGCGTTTCGATCTTCGGCACCGCGTTTCTCGAGCAGTCGATCATAGGAAGGATCCGCTCAAAAGACAACGTTTCCGATTCTTCGGTCTCCCCGCCGCGTGCCGCCGCCTGAAGGAGCCGCCCGATGCCGCGGCACAGGGCTGTCCGGGACGAGTATTCCAGCGTATAGCGTTCCGGACCGCCGGAAAGATGCAGAGAATGACCGGCTTCCGTATTGGTGAGACCGGACAGCGTCACCGTGACGACCGTCCCTTCCGCGTCCGCCGTCTCCTCTTCGGAAAACACGGCCGTCTCCGGCCGGTCTTCAAAGAGCGCCCGGATCATTGCCTCTTCTTCCGATTTGACAGAAAGAAACCTGTAATTCAAGCCGTTTCCCCTTTCGCTCACTTCACGATCTTCGGCGAGACCCATTTCACGATCTTCACGGCCGGATTTTCCAGGACCCGCCCGGCCTTTTTCAGCATTTTCCGGATCTCGATCTTCTGCGGGCAATGCCTCTCGCACGCCCCGCAGCCGACGCAGTTCGTCAAGACCGTCGGCACCTTCCGGAGCACTTCGCACATCACGTATTCCTTCAATGCGGGATAGAGTCCGTCGGTGTAGCGGTGATTGTAAGCTGCGAAAATGCCGGGAATGTCGACGTTGTGCGGACAGGGCATGCAGTAGCGGCAGCCCGTGCAGCCGACTTTGACGTCCCGGTTGAAAGCGTCGATCGCGGTCTTGTAGATCTTCATTTCCTCTTCGGAGAGCGATCCGGCTGCGGTTTCGGACGCGATCCGTACGTTCTCTTCGACCATTTCCATCGAATTCATGCCCGAGAGGACGACCGTGACTTCCGGCTGATTGTAGAGCCAGCGGAAGCCCCATTCCGCGGGGGAGCGTTTCACCGCCGCCTTGTCGAACGCCTGCTTCGCCCGCTTCGGCAGGTGATTCACGAGACGTCCGCCGCGAAGCGGCTCCATGATGATGACCGGAATGCCCTTCGCCGCTGCGGCTTTCAATCCGGTCACGCCCGCCTGCGTGTTTTCGTCTAAATAATTGTACTGGATCTGGCAGAAATCCCAGTCGTACGAATCGAGGAGCTGTAAAAACATGTCCGCGCCGCCGTGATAGGAAAAACCGACCTGCCGGACCTCGCCCGTGCGCTTCTTTTCCGCCAGCCACTCCACGATGCCGAGGTCTTTCAGTTTCTCCCAGACCTTCACGTCCGGCAGCATGTGCATCAGATAATAGTCCACATGATCCGTCTTAAGCCGCGACAGTTCTTCCCGGAAAATCCGCTCCGGATCCTCTTTCTTTTTCAGGAGGTAATGCGGCAGTTTCGTGGCGATGTAGACCCGGTCCCGGAGCCGGTTCCGTTCCAGGATCTCGCCGAGCGTCGCCTCGATGTTCGGATAAATGTAGGCCGCGTCGAAGTAATTGACGCCCTGCTCGATCGCATACAGCAGTTCCTTTTCCGTCTTCTCGACGTCCGGCTTCCCGCCCTTCAATGAGAAGCGCATGCACCCATAGCCGAGGAGCGAAAGGTCATTGCCGTAGCGGTCTTTTCTGTATTGCATGGATCAGTTCTCCTTTTCCGCCCCGTCCGTCACAGGAGGGGCTTTCTGTTCCGTCCGGCCGAGGGCCGAGACGACAATGAGCACCTGAGAGGGCAGGTAGAACGCCCAGGTCAGGGATGAAAGAAAATGAAGCCAGTTTTCCGGAAGCTCCCAGAGCCAGGCGATCCCGTTCGCGGCCACCGTGACGTCGCAGAGGATGAACAGGAGAAAGCCGACCGCCGACAGGATGAACCGCCGGTCCCGGGCAATGCTGATGCAGGAGTCGACGAGGTTCCCGAGGATCTCCACCGCGTACAGCGCTCCGAGCGCGGTCAGCCAGAAGAGGGCCCCGCCCGCGACGAGGCCGATGACGGCCTGAATGCTGAGTAACAGCCTGACAAGAAACGACGGCCAGAGCCGGCGTTTGGCGCCGGTGAGGATCCGGACCCCGTGCAGGCATTGCGCGGCGAGGAAGAGGCCGACCGCCAGCTCGTAATGACTGTCCAGAAGCACGAGAAACACGTCCGCTGCGACCGTGAACAGCATGGCGGCAAGGAGCAGGAACTCCTCAAGGCCCCGCTTGAAAAACAGCAGTTCCGCGGAGAAAAAGCAGGCGACGGCGACGGAAATGAACCGGAGCGCCGTTTCGTCCGCCCCGCAGGCCTCGCCGATGAGGATGACGGCGTACAGACAGCCTTCCGTCAGAAGAAACGCCGCCAGCCAGAGGATCCTGAGTACCTTTCCGCTTTTCATCTTTCTCCCCTTTTTCCCGCGTGCCGGACTGAATGCCGGACCGGCACGGGAAAAGTATATCATACTTCTCTCTTTTTGTCATTCTTTTGTCCCCGTTTGCGGGGACGAAACGGCGCTGAAAAAAAAGTTTTCGACAAATGACGCGGATCCCGGCGGATGTGTAAAACACGCGGATCTTCTGCTTTTCTCTTTGCTGTCCCGAGAATTTTCCACATTTTCCACATTTTCCACGCCGAAGTTTTCCACTTCCTTCCGGCGTAAAAAGCCGCGGAATCTGCTTGCTTTAGTGGAAAATTTCCACATTTGCACGGAAAAGTTTTCCAAAACGCCGCTCCGGAGGTGCTCTTTTCAATTTCGGAAAATGTGCTATACTTGTACCGGAACCGATGCACTTCGTCTCGGTTCTTGTTTTACGGAAAGTCAGGTAACACCATGAAGAAACTCAGCCTCAGGACCGAAAATGCCGTTTCGTCCTTTGATATACCCGTTGAATTCGTCGACAGTTATCTTGCGGAAGCGCCCGAGCTTTCGCTGAAGCTCTATCTCTATCTTCTCCGGTCCATGCTGGATCCGTCCGTCCTTCTGTCCGTACGCGACATGGCGGACCGGTTTGACGTGACGCCGAATAAAGTCACGCTCGCATTGCATTACTGGGTGGAAAAAGGTCTGCTCTCTCTCGGCTATTCCGACGGCGAGCTGTCGGACATCATGCTGCTTCCCGTACGGAAGGTGGCCCCTTCTTCCGAACGGGAAGCGCCGGCGAAACTCTCCGCCCGTCCCGTTCAGGAGGTGACCGTATCCTCTGCGCCTGCCCCGTCCGTTCCGGCCCCTGCACCGGCCTCTCCGGTGTTCGACATCGACGCGCTCTTTGACGACGCAGACTTCACCGAGATCCTCTCCCTTGCGGAATATTATCTGAAGAAACCGGTGAACTCCGCCATGCGCGACGCCATTGCCACGGCGTACCTTACGCTGGAGAAAAAGGCGGACGTGGTGGAATACCTGATCGAGTACTGCATCGACCGCGGCGGCTCTTCCCCGCAGTACATTAAGACCGTTGCCGGAAGCTGGAAGGACGAGGGACTGACCTCCGTCGAGGCCATCCGCGCGAAGAACGCAGCCCGGAACAAGACCGTGTACGGCATCATGTCCTCGTTCGGCATCCGGAACCGCGAACCCGGCGAAACGGAAATGAAGTTCATCTCCGAATGGACGGCCGATTTCGACCTGCCGATCGTTCTGGAAGCCTGCCGGCGGACGCTCGATACCCTGCACGCGCCGGATTTCAAGTATGCGAACGGCATTCTGAAAAGCTGGAAGGACGCCGGGGCGTCGACGATGGAGGAGATCCGCGTGCTCGACGAACAGCATCACTCCGGAAAGACCGCCAAGGGTGTGCGTCCCGCGCCGGTGAAGAAGACCTCGTTCCATAATTTCCCGGAACGTCACACGGATTACGACGCGCTGTTTGCGCCGCGCAATGAGAAAGAGAAACGGGGTGCGATATGAGTCTTCCGAACAGAGAATTCGACGCGATCATGGCGGAATACGAGGAGCTGCGGCGGTTTCATAAATCGCAGCTGGACGAGAAACTCCGGAAGATCTACGAGGCGCATCCGTCCATTCTGGAAAACCGGATCGCAGCCAATGAAAACGCGGCCGAACGGGCGAGAGCGGCCATCCGGAAGGATGCGGACGCCATTGCCCGCTTAAGCGACGAACGGGACGCCCTCGAAGCGGAACGGCAGGAACTCCTCGCGGACGCAGGTCTTACGGAAGAGGACTTTCTCCCGGTCTATACCTGTCCTGCCTGCCGTGACACGGGGTACGTCGACGGAAAGAAGTGCCGCTGCTTTAAGCGGAGGGAGCGCGAAGTGCTCTACCGCGACAGCCATCTGGAATCCGTTCTGGAAGAGGAAAACTTCGGTACCCTCCGGACGGACCTCTACGACCGGACTTCCCCGGACGGCTCTCCTTCCCAGTACGAGCGGATGCTCGAGGTCATTGAGATCTGCCACAGCTTCGCCGAAAACTTCGATTACGAACACAAGAATCTGCTCTTCTACGGCCAGACCGGCGTCGGAAAGACCTTCCTCACGAACTGCATCGCGAAGGCGCTCCTGGACAGCGGTCATTCTGTGCTTTATTTTTCGGCCATATCGCTCTTTGACCTGTTTTCCGAATCATTGTCGCGCTCGGCCAACAAAACCGCGGAAAACCCCCTTTTCGCTCTCTACGAGGCCGATCTCGTCATCATTGACGACCTCGGGACGGAACTGAAGAACAGTTTCACGACGGGACAGCTCTTCCACCTCATCAATGAGCGCCTGCTTTTGAAAAAGAGCACGATCATTTCCACAAATCTTCTGCTGAACGACCTCGGCGAACAGTACACCGAGCGGACGGCGTCGAGAATTCTCAGTTGTTATGAACCGATTCTATTGACGGGAGCCGATCTTCGGATTAAAATGAAATTGGAACGCGAACAGTGAAGCGTTTCCGGAAACCGTTTTTCTGGGAGGAACAGTAATGAGCGAGAAAAATGTGCAGACCATCCCGGTAGGATCTCTCGGAATCATTGCAATGGAAAACATCAGGCCTTTGTCGGAAAAGGTGGATGCCTACCTCGCAAGCTGGAGAAACGAACGGGAGAAGACCTCGGACGAGAACGCGCTTCACTTTAAGGGCTATCAGCGGGACAGCTTCATCGTGGAGGCGAAGACGCCGCGGTTCGGTTCGGGCGAAGGAAAAGGCGTGATTCTGGAATCCGTCCGCGGCATGGACCTCTACATTCTCGTGGACGTCCTGAACTACAGCCTGACCTACAAGCTCTGCGGCATGGTCAATCACATGTCGCCCGACGATCACTATCAGGACCTGAAGCGGCTGATCGGCGCGGTTCAGGGAAAGGCGAACCGGATCAACGTCATCATGCCCTTCCTGTACGAAGGCCGGCAGCACCGCCGCACCGCGAGAGAATCGCTTGACTGCGCCGCGATGCTCCAGGAACTCTTCGCACTCGGCATCGATAACTTCATCACCTTCGACGCGCACGACCCGCGCGTCCAGAACGCGATCCCGGACAAGGGCTTCGAAAGCGTTCCCTGTACCTATCAGTTCATCAAGCGCCTCGTGCGTTCCGTGCCGGACGTCCGCTTGGACGGCGATCACCTCGTCGTGATCAGCCCGGATGAGGGCGGCATGGGCAGAGCGGTCACGTTCGCGAACTACCTGAACGTCGACGTCGGCATGTTCTACAAGCGCCGCGACTATACGCAGATCGTGAACGGCACGAACCCGATCGTCGCGCACGAATACCTGGGCAAGGATCTCGAAGGAAAGGACGTGCTCATCATTGACGACATGATCTCCTCCGGCGGCTCTATGATCGAAGTTGCGAAGGAAATGAAGGCGAGAAAGGCGAACCGGGTGTTCGTCGCCGCCACCTTCGGACTCTTCACGAACGGACTGGAGAAGTTCGATCAGGCGTACGAAGAAGGCTACATCACGAAGCTGCTGACGACGAACCTGACGTATCAGAAGCCGGAACTGTTCGAGCGGCCCTACTACTCTTCGGTCGACTTGAGCAAGTACATTGCCCTGATCATCGACACCCTGAACCACAACAGCAGTCTCGGAGACCTGCTCTCCCCGACCGACCGGATTAACCGGTTCCTTGCGAAACACCGTCTGGAGCTCGGCGAATAAACGGATTCCCCCGGATTCGAAAAAAGCACCGGAAGCAGTTTTCTGCCCCGGTGCTTTTTGTTTTTCCCTTGTACCGCTGAAAGCGGTCTGCCGAACCGAAAACCGCGATTCCATGCGGTCATTTCTTCCGTAAGATGTTCTATAATGGTTCTGCAATACAGTTTCATAATAAACCGATGAGGTGGATGAAATGGCAGAATTGCTGGAGGATTTCCTCCGGGACAGAGTAACGGAACTGAGGATGAGAAAAAACGTTTCGGAATATGAGATGAGTTTGTCGCTTGGGCGCTGTAAAGGATACGTTCAGGGCATCTCCTCCGGAAGAACATTGCCGTCAATGAGCGGCTTTTTCAGCATCTGTGATTATCTGGAGATCTCTCCCGGAGATTTTTTCAAGTCCGGAACACCCCGCTCCGAGGAAGAGATCCGGATGTGCGATTATCTCGTAAAGCTGCCGCAGTCTGACGTGACCTTTCTTCTGAACACGGCAGAATTTCTGGTGGAAAAGAACCGGAAAAAATAAGGACTGCCGCCATGATCGGCAGCAGCCCCCTCTTTTCAGACCGGCAGAACCGGTCGTCATAATTCGTCGATCAGCGTCTGCAGGGATTCCTTCGCATCCCCGAGCAATAACCGGATGCCGTTCGTCCGTTTGTAGAGCGGATTTTCCACGCCGGCATAGCCCGGTTTTAAGTCATAATTGCAGACAAAAACGTGCGGTGCCGCATCGACGTTCAGGATCGGCATGCCGTAGATCGGCGTACCTTCCGCTTCTCTCGCCGCCGGATTCATGACGTCGCTCGCGCCGATGACCACGACCGCGTCGCATTTCGCGAAATCGTCGTTGATCTCGTCCAGCTGGAACAATACGTCATAATCGACGTCCGCTTCGGCAAGCAATACGTTCATATGTCCGGGCATCCGCCCCGCGACCGGATGGATCGCGTAGCGCACCTTCGCGCCGTTCGCTTCGAGCTTGTCCGCGAGTTCCTTGACCTTCTGCTGCGCCTGCGACAAAGCCATGCCGTATCCGGGGACGATGATGACGTCCTTCGCATCTTTCAATGCATACGGTGCCTCTTCCGCCTGAGTCTCTTCCGCCGTCTCTTCCGGTTTCTCCGGAGCGGCTTCCGCCTCAGCCTTTTCCTCTTCTACGGTCTTAGAAGGAGTTTCTGCCGCAGGTTCTTCGGCCGGCTTTTCCGCCGGCTTGTCGACCTTCACGGTCTTCCCGAGCAGGATGTCCATGAGGTTCCGGTTCATTGCCCGGCACATGATCTGCGTCAGCAGAAGTCCGCTGGAACCGACGATGCCGCCGACTGCGACAAGCAGCACGTTCGCGATCGCCATACCGGCAATGGCCCCCGCAACGCCCGAGAACGAGTTCAGGAGCGAAATGGCGACAGGCATGTCAGCGCCGCCGACCCGGAGTGCGAAGATCACGCCGAACACGGTCGCCGAAACGACCGTAAGAAGCAGGGCCGGGATTCTGAGACCGAAGCCCGCGAGCACGATGCCCGCAAGCGCTGCGGCAAGCAGCAGAGCCGAAACCGCACCCTGGCCCTTGAATTTCTTCGGACGGCTGTCGATCTTTCTGGACAGTTTCAGCGCGGCAATGAGACTTCCGGAGAAGGTCACCGCACCGATGACGAGCGCAAGCGCCGCCGTGACTGCACCGAAGACGGAGCTTTCCGCCTTTGCAAGTTCCAGCCCGCCGACGAGAGCGCTTGCGAGACCGCCGATGCCGTTCAAAAGCGCGACCGTCTGCGGCATTTCGATCATCTTGACCTTACGCGCCCAAAGGACGCCCGCCACGCCGCCGACTGCGATCGAGCCCCAAAGGAAGGGGTTCAATAGCGCCGTCTTCAGATCCGTATCTGCGCTGAACAGCGTCAGAATGATCGCGAGGCCCATGACGCCGACGCAGATCAGATTGCCCTTCACCGCCAGTTTGACGCGACTCTCCATCGCGAGGCCCGCGAGCACCAATGCCGACAAAACGGCAGACAAGATGTAATACACGATCGGAGTCATTCTTTTTCCTCCTCTTTCTTGTCATTGCCGCCCTTTTTGTCAAACATCCGGAGCATCTTGTGCGTCACGAAGAAGCCGCCCGCCACGTTCACCATCGCGAGCGCCGCCGCGACGAGTGCAATGATGAGCACCACGACCGACTGCGTCTTGTACGCCGCCACGCCGGCGATCAGCGCGCCGAGCACCGTCACGCCCGAAAGCGCGTTCATGCCCGACATCAACGGCGTGTGCAGCAGGCTCGGCACCTTTCTGATAATGATATACCCGAGCACGGACGCCACCACAAATACCCCAATCAGAATGACCGGTCCCCAGACGGGGTGGGTTAAAATTTCCATAATACCTCCTGTTAAGAATCTTATGGCGAACAGTCGCCGGCGTGCGAACAAGCATGGATGTCCTGCAGGGGACTTACGCAGCGTCGGTTCTTAGCGAAACGAGCACTCGTGCGAAGTTGAGGTTAGAACCGCTACGCGAGATTTGGCAAGATCACGAAGTGATCGTGCCGATACCTTGAAGCGCGAGCGGTCCCCGAAAGGACATGCCATGTTGGAGCGCGCCGGCGACTGTGCGATATGAAATTACAGCAGGCCCATGGCTTCGAGCGCGCCCTTGTGGACGATCTTCTCGCCGTCGGTCACCTGGATCGAAGCGTCGATCGGGTCATTCAGGTCGAGTTCGACGCGATCGTTCTTGATGAGGTGCTTGGACAGGTTGTAGATGTTGTGCGCGAACATCCAGGTCGAGCTCGTCGGCAGGAACCCCGGAATGTTCTTGACGCCCATCAGGCAGACGCCGTGCTTCGTCTCGACTTCGCCGGGAGTCGTGATCTCGCAGTTGCCGCCCTGGTCGATCGCGATGTCGACGATGACGGAACCCGGAGCCATCGATTTTACCATGTCCTCGGTGACCATGACCGGAGCCAGCTTGCCGGGCACAAGGGCCGACAGGAAGACGATGTCCATCTTCGAGATGACCGGACGCAGCGCTTCGCGCTCCTTCTCGAGCCACTCGCCGTGCAATGCATTGGCGTAGCCGCCTTCCGCAACTGCCACTTCATCCGGAATGCCGAGGTCCACGACCTTCGCGCCGAGGGACTGCGCCTGCTCGCGCGCTGCGGAACGGATGTCCGCCGCATACGTCACGGCGCCGAGACGCTTCGCCGTCGCCAGAGCCTGCAGGCCCGCCACGCCGGTACCGATGACCATGACGTTCGCCGGCTTGATTGCGCCGACTGCGCAGAAAATGTTCGGGATGAACTTCGCGAGTTTCTCCGCCGCCATCACGATACCGCGATAGCCGGCACAGGTGCTCATGGAAGTCAGTGCGTCCATGTTCTGAGCGCGGGAAATACGCGGAACACCGTCCAGGGTCAGGCCGATGATGCCGTTCGCCGCCATCTTCTTCACCATCTCGTGGTTCACCGGAGAAGCCGGATGAATGAAGGTGATGATGAACTGGCCGCGATGCATGAGATCGATCTCGTGCGCGCCGTACTTTTCATTGAAAAGCGGCTCCTTGACCTTTAAGATGAGGGCTGAACGGTCGTAGAGTTCTCTCACGTCGTCAATGAGCTCCGCACCCGCTTCCGCATACGCTTCGTCCGGGAAGAACGCACCCACGCCCGCGCCTTTTTCCACCAACACGGTATGTCCGTCCGCGACGAACTTTTTCACCGTTTCCGGGATCGCTGCCACACGATACTCGTCGTGCATAATCTCTTTCGGTACGCCAATGATCATTTTTTTCACCTGTCCTTTTTATTATTTATGATCGACCCCGGGCACTCCGGGGCTGTATTCCTGTTTGGAAGCCGACAAGACCAGCATCGTCTTCGTCCGGCCGACGCCGGGGAGACCCTTGACCTCGTCGAGGAGGCGCTCCAGGGAGTGCGTGGAGTCGGTCCGGACCTTTAACAGATAGTCGTAATCGCCCGCGACGTAATTGCACTCAATGATCGCCTGCTTTTTGTCTGCAAACGCCATGAACCCCTCGTTATACTTCGGATGGTCCATCAGCACACAAATAAACGCCGTGACGTCCAAGCCGAGTTTCTGTTCGTCGAGAACAGTCGTGTACTTCTTGATGACGCCGGCGTTTTCCAATTTTTTGATTCGCTCAATGACTGCGGAAACCGAAAGATTCACTTGTTCCGAAAGCGTGCTCGCGCTCGCTCTGGCATTTTCGGACAATGCATTGATGAGTTTGATGTCTGTCTGATCCATAAGGTTTCTCCCGCCGTTGGCCGATTCCATGAGACGCAAAGATGTTCTTCTTCTATAATACCCTTTCTCAGTAAAAAGTAAAGTGATAATAAGATAATCCGCAATTATTTCTGTTAACGATGGCTTTTGTGAAAATATTTTTTCTTTCGGATCATTCCTGACCGTCTCAGTTCCATAAAAAACGTGCAGAATCGAAACTCATCGATTCTGCACGTTTTTGAAATGATTCCATTTCGATCAGTGACCGGGGAATCTTTGCTTTATCCCTTCACCGCGCCTGCGGTCACGCCCTCGACGTAGTATTTCTGGAGGAACATGAACAAGGTCACGATCGGGATCGCGACGATCACGCAGCCCGCCGCGAACTGAGTGAACCAGTTCGGATCCGGATAGCTGCCGAACATCATCGAATACAGTCCGACGGATACCGTCCAATACTGCGAGTTCTCCGCGCCGATGATGACTTTCGCGAAGATGAAATCCATCCACGGCCCCGTGAAACTCATCAGGGCCTGATAGATGATGATCGGCTTCGCAAGCGGCAGGATGATCCTGCGGAAGATCTTGAAGTTCGTGCATCCGTCCAGTTTCGCCGACTCGACGAGCGCGTTCGGGATGACGTCGAAGAAGCCCTTCGCAATCTGGAACCCGAGGCCGGCACCCGCGCTGTAGGCGAGGATCAAGCCGATCATGGAATACTCCGGATGCTCCGGATTTCCGGTAAGACCGATCGACTTCAACAGGAAGTAGATCGCGATCATGCTCATGAATCCGGGGAACAGACCGAGGATCATGGAAATGTTCATGAACGGCTTACGAAGTTTGAACTTCAGTTTCGACATGCAGTAGGCCACCGACAGTACCAGGAACGTCGAGATCAGGCAGTCGACCACGGCCACGATGAGCGTGTTCAGCATCCAGCGCGGGAACGCATATTCCACGCCGTAATAGCTCGCCGTGAACAGGTTCTTGAAGTTCTCGAACCCGATGGCCCGTGGGAAGAAGTTGCTGGTCACGATTCCAATGAACGTGCCGTCCTCCTGATACTCGCAGCGGAATGCCGAGAGGAAGATCCAGAGGATCGGAATGAGCCAGATGATGCCCAGGATCGTCAGAATCGTATAGGTTACGGCGAGGCCGGCGCGCCGGCTCCGCGACTGACTTCTGTATTTTTTCGTTTTCATCATACTCATTGGAAAGTGTCCTCCTCATTGTAGGCCTTGCTTCGGCGATACGTGATGAGCGTGATGGTCGCGGTAATGATGAAGGTGAAGATACCGATGACCGCGCCCGTGTTATACGAGCCCTGATCGATCGTCACCTTATAAAGCCACGTCACCAGAAGATCCGTACCGCCGGCCTGATAGCCGAGGTGTGTCGGTCCGCCTCCGGTCAGCAGATAGATCGTGTTGAAGGAGTTGATGTTTCCGACGAAGCTGGAAATGAGGTACGGCGTCGTGATGAAGAAGACGTACGGCAATGTGATCTTGAAGAACATCTTCATCGTGGACGCGCCGTCCACCCGCGCCGCCTCATAGAGATCGGACGGAATGTTCATCAGAATGCCGGAAGTCATCAGCATCGTATAGGGGATGCCGACCCACATGTTGATGACGATGACCATCACCTTCGCGAGGATCTCGCTGTCCTTCATGTCCAGCCCCAGGAAGCCGATCGGTTTATCGATCAGACCGATGTTCTGCAGGAGCGCATTGACCGGGCCGTACTCGCCGAGCAGGTTCCGGACCGCCAGGAGCGAAATGAACTGCGGAACGGCGATCGTCATAATGAAGACCGTCCGGAAGATCTTTTTGCCCTTGAGTCCTTTTTTGTTAATGAGCAAGGCGAGGATGATGCCGCCGAAATAGCAGGTCAGCGTCGCGAAAATGGCCCAGATGAACGTCCAGCCGAGGACCGGCAGGAAGCGGTTTTTGATCTCGACGCCGAGCGAACCTTCTCCGGTGAACACCGACGTGAAGTTCTGCAGACCGTTCCAGCCGAACAGGTTCGTGCCGATCTCGTTCATGTCCTGCTGGTTGTACGTCGTGAACGCGAGCGCGATCATGAACGCCGTCGGCAGGATCGTGAAGACTGCCGCCGCAATGCAGGTCGGCGTCAGCATCAGCACGTGGAACTTGCCGTCCAGAAGATCTTTCAGGTCTTCCTTGAACGTCGTCGGTTTCTTGCCGACCTTCCGGTCCATGTCCGCCTTGTACGAGGACGCGATGTTCAGATTCCAGACGATAAAATAGATGATGATGACGGCGATCGTGACAAAACCGAAGAGGATCATCAGCTTGCAGTCAGAGCCCGTGGTGAACTCACCGGTCGCGGGATCGAAACCGCCCTTCGAAACGTTCGTCAACGGGAGATTCGCCAATGCCTTCCACCCGTACGGCGTGTTATTGATCGTCGGGCAGAAGATCATCAATGCGAGGATCGCCGCCTGGATCAGCAGGAAGATCGCGCCTTTGATGTACTGCTTGTGATAGAAATTGCCTGCGCCGAAGATGAAATGCGACAGCTTGGTTCCGATGGATCCGTCCACAAACCGCTTTCCGAAATTCGAAAACGCCTTGCCGATCCGTTCAAAGAAACCAATCTTGTTTTCTTTTCCCCCCGGAGCATTTTTGACTTTGGAACCCATAATTCCCTCCATCGTTTCAATCGTGCAAACACTTATTGACCTTGCGGCCGTTCATCAGGTCTCCGCAGGATAAGTCGCCGGGAATTCCTTCGGATTCACGCCGTGCATCCAGATGTACTGAATGAGATACAGGGCTTTCCGGATGCCGTCTAAGGATTCCGTTTCCTGAATGACCTTGTCGCCGGTCGCCGGATAAGCGCTCTTCTCAATGATCGCGCGGAAGATCGCGGGCGTGTTCTTGGAATAGTAATAGGTGTTCAGCGTGCCGGTCAGGAACGGCTGCGGGATGCCCCACTCGGCCATGCTGACCTGCATTGCCGCCAGGTTGTACTCGCTCTCGCTGACCTTGCCTTCATCGTAGCACTGCTTGATGAAGTCGGCCGCACCGACGTATGCCGGAACGTTCATGGCTTCCAGATACGACTCGTTCTGGATCTCTTTGCCGGACAGGTACTTGATGAGCGCCTGTTCCTTCACGTACTTGCTCGCGTCAGACGTGGCATTGATCATGAAGCATTTGCAGTCCGCAAACGTGCCGCCGCGGTACTCATCGCCTTCCTTGACGTCCTTCAGTCCCTCAACCGATTCCTTGGTCAGTTTGTAGGTCGGGATCAATGCAATGCCGAGGTTGCTCTCGCCGAGCGCAGCCGCCGCTGCCTTATAGTTCCAGGAGCCGCTGATGACCGCAAGCGCGCCCTGGTTCTTCATGTCCTTTTCCCAACCGTCCGGGGAAGCCCACTTGAAGCCGTTCGGATCCTCGAAATAGCTCTGCAGCCATCTGAACGTCGCGATCGTATCGTCGCCCTGACAATAGCTCGTGCCCTTGGAGCCGCCGGAAACCGCTTCCGCGCCTTCAAAGATCTTCACGGTCGTGGACTTGTTGCTGACCTTTCTCGAAAGCAGCGCGAAGGAATTGTTGTAACCGTCGTCGCCGGTCACGATGATGGCCTTCGTGTTCGCTTCCGCCGCCGCTTCGCGGAGGCCTTCAAAGGTCTTCGCCTGCTCTTCGGTGACCAGCGCCTTGTTGTAGTACATCACCAACGCCTGCGAAATGTACGGAACGCCGTACAGGTACTTCTGTCCGTCCAGCACGGAATAAATGACGTTCTGGAACGACTGCGGGTTGTCCGCGAGCACCTGGTCAATGAGGCTCTGATCCGTGATCGGCTTCGCGCACTGGCTCGCCGCCAGCTTGCCGATGTTGTCGTGCGCCACCGTGAAGATGTCCGCCGCTGCCGCCGGGTCCGTCGTGATCGTGCCGGCCACCGAACCGGTGTCCATGCCCTTCACTTCGATCTTGAATCCGAAATCGGGGTTTGCTGCGAGATAAGCGTCGCACGCTTTCTGATAATATTCCGCCGACTCTTCGCCGACCCAGACGCGGATCGTGCCGCCCTTGCCGGTATCGCCGCCCGACTGCGTGGGCGCCGTCGTGCCGCTGTCGTTTGAGCCTGAGGTGGGCTTGCTCTCATTTCCGCCTGCGCAGCCGGCGAGTAACGCCACTGTCATTGCAAATGCGAGCAGGATTGCCAATACTTTTTTCATCTCTCTTTCCTCCCTTGAAATGAGTTAGTTAATTCCGTCGTAAGATACTTTTTCGATCATCATCACACCTGAGACGAAGTCACAGATGGTTTTGTCTTTCTTGCTGAGCAGGACCTCGACCAGCCGGAGCACCGGGATCAGCAGGAACGTTAAAATACCCGTCAGAAGATACCAGAACAGGCTGTCGAGAATGAGCACGAACAGGAACCGTCCGACGACCTGTTTCCACGAGATCCGCGACTGCCGCTTTTCCGAGAACGGCATGATCCCGGTGAGCAGTTTCCCCGGGGTCGACCGGTCGCGGTTCAGAAGCGGGACGAGGACGAGCACCAACGCTTCGGCGATCACTGCCGCGAGCACCTTCAGAAGATACGAATGAAGATTCGCAGCAAATCTCGCGTACTGATATTCCTCGTGGGCGTTCAGAACTTCGCTGATCTTTTCCGCGTCGTTCCCGTATTCGGCCACCACCTGATCCTGGATCTCCATGTACCGCGCGTACTGCGCGTCATAGGTCGAGGCCAGCGGCGTTTTCATGACGAGGAGCGACAGCACCATGAACAGCATGAAAATGAGCGCCGTGTCGGATCCGTCGGCAATGAGCCGCTTCAAAAGATAGGGCTTCGAGTTCGGTTCGATCTCAATGACCCGGCCCCGGACTTCCTTCTCCATGTCAGCAGATCTTCATATCGATCCTGGTTGAATACACCGAAACGTCCTCGCTCTTGAGTGCGATCCGGACTTCCGGATCCGCGAACCCGGCCGGTACGTTGACGAGCACGCTCTGTCCCGCTGCGTCGACTTTCGCGAAGCAGACGTTGCCGTAATCGAGCAGTTCGAGCACGGGGGCGGTGATGCACGGCGCAGTGCCGTCCGTCAGCTGGATGTCGTTCCGGTTCACGCTGTAGCGGTACGTGTTCTTGTAGCAGTTGTCGCCGTCGATCGCATTGATCTTGAAGCCTTTCTCCTGCTCCGCCTCCAGCGAATAATTGCCGATGTTGTAGAAGAAATGGTAGACTCTTCCGCCGTTCTCGTGCCGCTCTTCTTTGGAGAAGGTGCCGAGGAAGGATTCTTCTTCGGAAACCGCAGCGAGCACCTGTTCGCCGTCCGCAGTAAGATTCAGCTGCTCATTGAGAAGCGAGAAGCCGTAGGTCTGGCCTTCCGTGACCGTCTCGTCGACCAATGCGAAGAGGTAGCTGTCGCCGTTCGAAAGGTAGGCGAGGTTCTGTCCGTCGACGTTCTCGATCCGCGCGACCTTGAGCGCGAAATCGGAGCCGGGCACGATCGCCTGCGGCGGAATGCTTAACTCGAAGTGATCCGCTTCGCCGAGTGCTGCAGCGAAGACCGGCGGCAATGCCACCGCATTCCCGAGAAGCGTCATGCGGTCGCCGTTTACGGTCGCAGGTACCGTATTGTAGGTCGGGATTTTGTTCATCAGCGTGACTTCCGTCTCGGCGTCGAAGAAATGCACCTTGTTCGGGTTCGGCACCGCGTACACGATGTCGCCGATCGCGAGATCGTCGCGGTCCACGACCTTCACGACGATGTTGTTGCCCTCGTCCTTCATCGTGAACTCACCGAGCGAATCGCCGAGCTTGCCGTGGATGATGGTCTCATTGCCGAGCCGTTCCACGTTCGTGATGACGAACTTCAGGCCGCCGCCGTCGCGTTCGATATTGATGTGTTCGGGACGGATGCCGAAGATGGCCGGCACTTCGCCCGTTAAATAACGGCTGTGGATCTTCGAAACGTTCTCATACGGAACCTTCGCCACGTCGCCGTTCGCGAAAAGTATGCCGACAATGTCGCCTTCCCGCTTCAGACGGACGTCAAAGAAGTTCATCTGCGGCGTGCCGATGAAACCGGCGACGAACTTATTGTACGGCAGATTGTACAGGTTCATCGGCGTATCGATCTGCTGCACGTAACCGTTCTTCATGACGACGATCCGGGTGCCCATGGTCATGGCCTCCACCTGATCGTGCGTGACGTAAATGAACGTCGTGTTCAGGCTCTTGTGGAGCGCCGTGATCTCCGTACGCATCGCCGCGCGGAGTTTCGCGTCCAGGTTCGACAGGGGCTCGTCCAGAAGGAAGACCTTCGGATCGCGGACCAGCGCACGTCCGAGCGCGACTCTCTGCCGCTGGCCGCCGGACATTTCCTTCGGTTTCCGCTCGAGGTAATCCTCGATGTCGAGCATTTTCGCCGCTTTCAGCACACGTTCCTTGATTTCCGCTTCAGGCATCTTCCGGTTTCTTAAACCGAAGGCCATGTTCTCGTACACGGTCATGTGCGGATACAAAGCGTAGCTCTGGAACACCATTGCAATGTCACGGTCCTTCGGCTCCATGTCGTTCACCAGCGTGTCGCCGATGAAGAGGTCGCCTGCGGTGATCGTTTCCAGTCCGGCGATCATCCGGAGCGTGGTGGATTTGCCACAGCCGGAAGGACCGACGAAAACGATGAACTCGCGATCGGCAATGTCAATGGAAAAATCATTCACCGCTTTATGCCCGTTATCATAGACCTTGTAGATGTGGGAAAGCTTTAGATTTGCCATATTCTCCTCCGTTTATTTTATTGTGATCTTTAATAGATTCTGAAACTCAATGACCGCTCAGACGAACGGTACCTGCCTCCGGTCCAGCTCGAAAATCACGTCCCCGATCCCGGTCAGTTTTCCGTTGATCGTACCGATCAGACTTCCGTCTTTTCCGAATACCTTATATACATCTTCGTTGTATGAAATCTTACCGATTTTGTCAAGGGAAATCTCCCGCCGGCGGAACATGTAACTCATATGCAGCCGGTCGTTTTCGACGTAGGCCCGGTCGGTCAGCAATGCAAGCAGCACGCTCCCCGCCGAGATCGCCACGATGAACAGCAAGACCGCCGCGAAGATCGAGAGGGCATTGCCCCAAAACACGACCAGGATGACCACGGCCGCCGCCAATGAGACCGTGAACGCGATCAGCGTGAAAAAGAACGGCTTTTTGTCAACTTCCGTGCTGATTTCCCCGTGCTTAAACATCTCCGTCGACCTTTCGGAGCACGACCGACTCATTCGCTTTCAGCGTGATCGATCCGGTCACGGTCTCTTCCCTGATACCCTGCGTCGAATAGATCACCCGGCAGGTGCCGTCGATTTCAAACGTGCCGCCGGAAGACGCATGGATCACGGTCATGTCTTCGACGTCGAAGCGGACCGTCCCCTTCGTACCCGTGACGTTCTGAACGCGGTTGTCAATGTCTTCCCGCTTCGAAAGACGGAATGCGGGCTGATCGTTCCGGAATCCGATGAGCGAACGGATCTTCTCATAAACGTCGAGGTGCTCGACCTTCAGGGAGTAATCCATGACGTTGATGAAGTCGCCGACGTTGTAGGAGTTTCCGGAGTACTTTCCGGTTTCCGGATCCAGTTTGCTCCGCATGAACTCCTCGCCTTCCTGGATGAAGGGCACGCCTTCGGAAAGGAAGACGATGGCTTCCGCCTGCAGGTACGCAGCCGGCAGACGCTCTTCGTTCATCGTCTGAACGAGCTGGTCGTACAAGGTGTAATTGTCGTGGCAGGACGCGTAGTTCAGCACCAGATTCGGATCAATCTTCTGCGCCTTCACCGTGCCTTTCGAGAAGCGTCCGACGAGGCACATTGCGATTTCCGAGGACGTCGTCGCATTGCCCTGCACGAAGCCCTTTCCAGGGCTGTTGTCGCCGCGGATCGCGTTCCGGATCACGTCGTTGAACGCGCCGACCAGAACGCCTTCTCCCGAGAAGAAGTCCTGCGCCAGCGATTCCTGTTTCGTCGTCTGGGACGAGAGTTTTTCCGAACTCGTGCCGTCCTTTAACTTCGTGGCGCCGCCGGTCCAGGGCTCGCCGTAGACCATGATGTTCGGATACAGGGCTTCGCAGTCCCGGTAAATGTCGATCATCGTCTGGTTGTCAATGAGGCCCATGAGGTCGAAACGGAAGCCCGACAGGTGGTATTCGTCGATCCAGAATTTGCAGGATTCACGGAAGAACTTGTTCACCATGAAGCGCTCCGACGCCAGTTCATTGCCGCAGCCGGAGCCGTTGTAGAACGCGCCGTTCGCCTTCGTGCGGTAGTAATAATACGGTACGAGCAGGTTGAAGTTCGAGTTTTCCGAAGCGGCGGTGTGGTTGTAGACCACGTCCATGTTGATGGAGAGGCCCGCTTCGTGCATGGCCATGACCATCGTCTTGAATTCCCGGATCCGGACGTAGCCGTCATATGGATCCGTGGAATAACTGCCTTCCAGAACGTTGTAGTTCTGCGGATCGTAGCCCCAGTTGTAGTTCTCCGCCGACATCTCGTTCCCCGAGGTCGTTTCGTCGACCGAGGAATAATCGTAGAACGGCTGGATCTGGATGTGGGAAACGCCGAGTTCCTTCAGATGATCCAGACCGGTCGTGACCGTGATGCCGTTCTTCGTGTACGTCGTGCCGGTTTCGGCGAGCCCCAGGAACTTGCCCCGGTACTCTTTTGTGACGCCGCTCGTCTCGCTGATCGTCATGTCGCGGACGTGGGCCTCGTAGATGACCGCATCGACGTTCTTTCCGGTAAACGGACGCTCGTCGGAAGCCCAGCCCTCGATCGAAGCGTTCAGCTTCGTGAAGTTCACGATCATGCCGCGGCGGCCGTTCACGCCGGCGCTCTTCGCGTACGGATCGACGACTTCATTGGTGCCCTTCTGGTTCGTGACGGTGTAGGTGTAATACTTGCCGTCGAGGTCTTCCGGAACCGTGTAACTGAACACGCCCTTCTCGCCCTTCGTCATTTCATACGTAGCGGCGGGTTCCTTCTCCGTCTCGTAATCGCCGGTATTGTAAAGATTCAGCACCATCTTCGTGCTGGTCGGCGCCCAGACCTTGAACGTCGTCGCCGCCGGCTTTTCTTCGTCGTCGAACGTCACGCCGAGATCGTCGCCGTCATACGCATATTTCTCATTGAATTCTTCGGTATCGAAATAATTCGTCATCATCAGTTCCACGCGGTTGATCCAGGTCGAATCGAACCGGTACGCGACCGTCACGACGTCGGCAATGTCCACGTCGTCCGAAAGGAGCAGGTCCGCCCGCTTCATGGACGAGTCGTATTCGTCCATCGTGAACGCATCGTATTCCTTCCCGTTCCAGGTCATCGTAAAGCGCGGGCGGTACGACCGGAAATCGTTCGCAAGCGGCTTGAAGTACACGCTGATCGTCCGGGAATCGCGGAGCATCGCATAACTCACGATGGATTTGCAGGCATTGTCCGCGGTATCGAAGACCGTCGATTCGGTCGTGCGGACGTAGACGTTCTGAAGGCCGCCCGGGGTCTCGGGAAGCACGTCGATGAAGCGGTCGCCGTCGGGGTCTTTCGCCCAGTTGTCCGTCCGGACGATGAAGCCGAGTTTGTCGGTATCCTTGCCGCCGGCAATGACCTCGAGACTCAGATCCGCGTAAACGCCGAAATCATCGTATCCCGTGAACGGGTAGGCATCTCCGTTCCCGCCGTTCGCCGCATCCCAGGCCCAGACGTTCCAGGGCTCGTAGCATGCGCGGTCATTGGCGGAATCGTCGTTTCTCCGGTAATGGAGCCGGACCGTCTTCGTCTTTTCCGCCGGCATCGACGCATAATCGGTGTCGTCCTTCGCATACTGCGCCACGACATTCCCGGCCGGGGTCAGTGCGATCGGCACATCGTCGGGACCTTCGTCCTCGGTCGCCTCGGTCGGCTCGGTCGGCGCCATCGTCGCCTCCGTCGCTTGCGTTTCCGGCGTGTCCGTCGTTTTCGGCTGCTCACAGCCGGTCACGAACAAGACCGCAAGAAGAAACGCCGTAACAAGTGCAATGAGCTTCTTCATAAAACCATCTCCTTCTGCATCATGGCCCGGGATCAGAATCCGCCGAGGTCAAAGAATCCTTCCTTCAGAATGTCGCCCTTCATGTCGGCACTCTGTTTTAAGACGTTCGGATCCCATTTCGACGTATCCTGAACTTCGTATCCCTTTTCAAAAACCGCCACCAAAAAGCCCGTGATTCCGGTCGTATCCACAAGCAGCACGCCGTCCCGGATCTCGTAGTCCTTCGTCCACTCGCCGGGCGACCAGCGCCAGAGATACAGTTCGTACTCGCCGTTTAAGTATTTTTCGTCCAGATTGATGACGTTGAATTTTCCTTCAATGAGCTGCACTTCCGAATAGGTGAAACTCTGCTCGAATTCATTGATGCCCTTCCGGGTATACACGTGCAGGACGACGGTTCCGTCTTCCGTATGGTCCTTCAGGGTGATCTCCTCGCTGTCCTCGATCGGGAACACGGTCTCGCGGTCCTCATTGAACCAGTAATACGCTTCGTCGCAATTCCGGACCTTTAACGTCACTGTCTTGTTTCCGACGAAGGAGCAGTCCCGCTCGGACACCTCCGACACGGGGTGCACGTCTTTCGAGCGTGTGACGACGGCCATGCCGTTCGCCTCGAACTGCACGTAAGCCGTATGGTTCCAGACCGGGATCTGAATTCCGGTCAGCGCGTCGTAATAATATCCGTCTTCAAGGTGCGGGACCGCGACCTTCACGACCGCTTCCGGATCCACGTCGCCGACGTTTAAGATCAGCGCGCCCTGATCGCCTTCCTTGATTTTTTCGTTCACATAGCAGCTGCCGTCGACGGATTCGTAGGATTCCGCATCGTAAAAGCGGTTGTGGAAGCGGTTGCTCACCGCAACGTATTCACTTTCGAACCCGTAGCTGCCGATCTCTCCGACCGTAAGTTCGTCCGTCGGCCGCGCAAGGAACAGCCCGCCGAGCCCCTTCTTCGCGGCAATGACCGACCAGAACTTGGCGACCCGCACGTTTGAATAATGCGTCTTCGTCGTCACGTATTCGTCGTGGCTTTCCACCCAGGCAATGAGCTCGGTCGCATCCTCCGTCTTCAGTTCCGCGTCCAGGATCTTCGTCGGATCCTTCGTCGCAAAGACGTTCTTGAACTGCGCCGTGAATCCGTCGTCCGTGATCCGCATGCGCTTTGTATAGTTTGAAAGGCTCCGGCCCGACGGCGCGTTCAGGATTTCGCCGTAGGCATAGAGTTCCTTTCCCGTTTTTTCACGATAATAGTTTTTCGCTTCTTCGAGGGTTTTCTCCCAGAAATCGCTCGGATAGTCCGGATCGTCCGCAGTCTCCACGTGTTTGGCCGCATCGAAGCGGAAGCCGTCGATGCCGGCGTCAATGCACTCCTTCAAAAGAGACAGCACGCGGGACTGCACGTAGGCATTGCCCGTGTTCAGGTCCGGAAGATTTCCGTAGGCATAGTATTGCGTGTCCGCGCCGGAACCCGTCGCGTTCTTGTTATGATGGAACGTCACGCCGGTGCCGTCCGTGTCCTCGTTCCGGTTCGCGTAGATCACCGGTTCGTAGGCCTCGACCGCCGGAGAAACCATGGGCGTCCCGTCTTCTTCCTTGCCCTCGTCGTCCGTCGTCGCAAGGTGATTTACCACGATGTCCGCGAGGATCGTGATGCCGAGCTTGTCCGCCTCTTCGCAAAGCGTGATCAGTTCTTCTTTGGTTCCGAGGCTGGATTGGTCGCCGATCGAAAAGCCGAGCGGCTGATAGAAGGCCCACCACTGTGCGCCGCCGCTCTTCGGCTGCTGGACCGGCATCGTCAGAACGCTCTTGAATCCGGCGTTCTGGATGTTCTCAAGATTGGCCGTGATCTCCCGGTACGTCCAGTTGAATGCGTGGAGCGTCAGTCCGTCTTCCGCGTTCAAAGGCAAAGAATCCACGTAATCGTCCGCGAATTCCGGTAATTCCGGGATCACATCCGCAGCCTCTTCCGTGGAGTCGTCCGGAACGGTCTCTGTCGGCCGTTCAGCGGTTTCTTGAGTTGAAGTTTCGGGATCCGCTTCCGAAGAAGCCGGATCCTTGGGCGTCGCGCAGGCTGCCGAGGAAACCACGAGCAGGACCGCCAACACCGTCGAGAGCCATTTCTTATATTTCATTGCTGTTATCTCCTCTCAAAAAACGCTGAAAAGAGAAACCGAAGGGGCCCCATACAATGGAGCCCCCTCGGGAGTAAAACGGATTACTGCTTTTCGACAGTGATCACAGCCGCGTCGCCGCTGAAGTCGATGGTGACTTCATAGGTGCCGTCTTCTTCGGCCTTGAAGTTGCTGCCGTCTTCTGCACCCCAGTCCTTCACGTCCCAGGAGTTGTCGCAGCGGATCTTCCACTCGTCGCCGGCCTTCAGTTCGACCATGCCGGTCCAGACGGTGTCGTCTTCAGAGGTCATTTCCACGTCGGGACCGTCTCCGCCCCAGTTGGAGCCTTCAAACCCGCCGACGATGCCGAAGGTATGATCTGCCGGAACGAACGTCTCGACGATCTCATAATCGAATCCTTCCTTCGCTTCCTTCAGGATGAGGCCGACGCCGTATCCCGGGGTGGCGGCTGCGGAAACAGCATTGTACTGAGCGATCACGAGGGTATAGAGACCTGCGCCGCCGATGGCGACCGGGTTGTCTGCCCACGAGAAGCCGTTCTCATCTTTTTCTTCCTGCCACGTCGGATAGAACGCGGTTTCAGGAGTCAAAGATTCCACATGCGCGGTCTTCGGATCGGAGATCCACTGATCTTCCGCATAGACCTTGTTGTCGCCGTCAATGTCAACCGTGCACTGCGCGACCTTGAACGCATAAGAGCCGTTCGCCTTGTAGAGCTGGCCGTCCTTTAAGAAGTTCGTGGACCAGCCGGCATCGTTCGTTCCGAAGATCAGGTCGATCGTGTACAGGAACTTGATGTCCTTTTCTTTCAGCGTGTTGTAAAGGTCCTCGTCGATGGCCTTCACGTCAGCCAGGCTGATCGCCTTCAATGCGGATGCTTCGTACAGCTCGGTGTCCTTGCCGTTCCAGCTGTTCTCCGTGCCGTCCGCCAGGAGATACTGGCCGTGAGCGACCCACGCATCGTGGCCTTCGTCTGCCTTGGCTTCCGTCTCATCCACTTCAGGTTCCGTCGGCGCTTCGGTCGTCGGTGCTTCGGTCGGAGCTGCGGTGGTCGGCGCTTCCGTTTCCTTCGTCTCTTCCGGCTTCTGGCAGGCTGCCAATGCGAAAATCATCAGTGCAGCCAGAAACAGTGCTACAAATTTCTTCATGTTTTTTCTCCTTTACATGTCTTTTTTGCATGAGTCCCGCCGCATGAATCGGCAGGAGACCAATTGTGATTATACACAAATTGTCACAAAAATCAAGAGGTTTTTACGCATAAGCGCCTAAAACCCCTTGAAAACAAACGTTTCTGCTTTTTTTGCCGGTCACTTCTCGCCGATCAGTACCAGCCGGTCATCGCTGTTCAACAGCATCGTAACATTGTCATCCAATACCCGGAACGGATCCTCTTTCGTCCGGATGCCGACTGTGATGTATCCGTACTGATAGACCCGGCGCCTGAGCTCGCGGGCCGACATCCGCTCTCCGGTCACTTTCATGTCAGCGGCCGGTTTCAGATACACTTCCGAACCGCCCTCGTCCAAAAGTTCATTGAACAACGAGATCCGCCGCGTGTCGTCCGAGATCTGGGCGAGCATCATGGCCGACAGGTCGGTTGCGACGACGAAGTCCTCGCGTTCGCCTCCCGCAATCAGTTTGCGGTTGTTCTCACAGCGCATTTCCGCCGTGATGGTGAACGGATATCCGAACTGCTTCTTGATATTTCTCAGCCGCATGATCCGGACCATCGTCTCGGTATCGGCTTCTTCCTCTTTCTTTTTCCGGTCGGAAAGGACGATGACGTGGGCCGCATCCTTCACCATGTCCTTCAGATTGGCCTGTGAGGACGTGTTTCTGGCATCCGTGACGATCTCCGACGGGCATTCTTCCTTTTTCTTCGGGAGATGACGCTCGACGTCTTCCTCCGTCGTGCCGATGATCTTGATCCGCTCCACGTGGTCGGGCAATTCCCGGAGGACCGTGGTGAGTGCCTTGCCGCCGCCGAAGATCACGACTTCCGGCACGGGCTCCGGCTCCGGTGCGGGCAGGAATTCGGGCACCGTTTCCTTTTCCGGTTCAATGAAGCGGATGTCTCCGGGGTTTTCCTCGAAGACCACGAGAAGATCTCCCTGCAGGATGACCGTTTCCGGCGCCGGATTCAGTAACGCCTTTCCGTCCCGGAACAGTCCGGTCAAAATGCCGTTCGTTCCGGACAGGACCGCTTTCCAGAAGGGCAGGCCGTACATCTCTTCCTTCGTCTCGAAATAGAACTCAAAGTTCTCGAAATCGATCATGTCCAGGAAAGCATCGAAAATGCCCGTCTGCGTGGCAGCATGAGCGACGATCCGCGCGACCACATTGGCGGAATGAAGCATCGAGACGTTCTCGTCGGAAAGCAGGTCCTCCGGGAAGGCGGAGGCATCCGCATCGACGGTCGTCACGATTTTCGGGCGGGTCTCGCTGTTCCTGAGGATGATGTTCACCGCAAGAAACGTTTTCACGGTCCGCCCGGTTTCCCGCGTGTTGACAATGATCCTCGAGGTCCGGTCAATGCCGCAGCACTGCAGCGCCGCCGCGCTTTCGGTATCCGCATTGATGGTGATGAGCGAGATGTTCTTCGGCACCTTGACGTTCATCCGGATGGCCTTTTCCATCTCCATGCGTTCCATCTGCTCGGCGACAACGATCGTCTGCTTCTTCCCGTGCGCCGCCTCCATCAGTTCCGCAAGAAGAGCGTATTCCCCGCGCCGGAACCCGAGCACGACCATATGCCCCTCTTCCATGATCTCCGGGTTTTCTTTCTGCAGCTCCAGCAGCTTTCCGCGCATCGACGTGGAAAAAATACCGATGAGCATGCCGGTAAAGATCATTCCGGTCAGCCCAAGCAAAGTGTATAAGATAATGTAGAGAAGATTGCCGGAATCCGACGAGGGGAAGGAGGAGGACATGGCCGAACGCAGATTGTCCCAGAAGACCGCGAGCGGTTGTTTTCCTTCTTTTTGCAGGTGGAACAGAAGGACGAGCGCAGTGACGAGAATCACCATGAACAGCACGGCGATCAGCAGCAGCTTGACCATGCTGGAAGTGCCTTTCGTCATCCTGCGATCCAGCCAGTAGCGGATCCTTTTTCGTAAGGGGATTTTTTGCATTGCAGTCTCCTTTTTCAGCCACTGCCGGCCTTTCCGGCCCGGGGTGTTCGAAACGTTCCTCAGTAATCGTCGAGAAAATGATGCCGGACCCCGTCCTTTTTGTAGGCAATGACCGTGTCCAGCATGACGTTTTCCACGCTCTTGAAGATGTTGGCCTCCACGAACGGATTGTCCTTCTTCAATTCCGCGATGAGCTGCTTGACTTCGAGACGCTTGGACTCGGAAGTCCCGTCTTCGCAGACGGTCGAACAGGTCTCCGTGAAATGACAGGCGCACTGCAGAAACTTAAGGTCATTGTAATCGCGCCAGGCAATGACGTCGCTCTCCCGGACGAAATACATCGGCCGGATGAGCTCCATCCCCGGGAAATTCGTGCTGTGCAGTTTCGGCATCATGGTCTGGATCTGCCCGCCGTGCAGCATCCCCATCAGGATCGTCTCGATCACGTCGTCGTAGTGATGTCCGAGCGCGATCTTATTGCAGCCGAGTTCCCGCGCCCTGCTGTAGAGATATCCACGGCGCATCCTCGCGCAAAGATAGCACGGACTCTTTTCAATGACGTCCACGGTGTCGAAAATGGTGCTCTCGAAGATCGTGACCGGAATGCCGAGGGAAGCCGCGTTCTCTTCGATGAGCGCGCGGTTTTCCGGCCGGTAACCCGGGTCCATGACGAGGAAGACCAGTTCGAACTCCATCTGACGGTGCTTTTGGATCTCCTGAAACAGTTTCGCCATCAGCATGGAATCCTTGCCGCCCGAAATGCAGACCGCGATGCGGTCCCCTTCGCTGATCAGCCTGTAGGTTTTACAAGCCTTCGCGAAGGGGGTAAACAGCCGTTTATGAAATTTCTTCTGAATGCTCTCTTCCGCCTTCGCCTGTTTTTCGTTCATTGTTCACATTTTCGGAAGCTTCGCGACGCTGGCCGCGATCTCTTCGTCGGTCGGGATGTAATCCGTCATTTCGCCGCTGTGGAACTTCTCATAAGCTACCATATCAAAGTACCCGGTTCCGGTCAGGCCGAAAACGATCGTCTTCGCTTCTCCGGTCTCTTTGCACTTCAAGGCCTCGTCGATCGCGACGCGGATCGCATGAGAGCTTTCCGGCGCGGGCAGGATGCCTTCGCAGCGCGCAAACTCTTCCGCCGCCTCAAAGACCGAGGTCTGCTCGACCGCGACCGCCTCCATGTAGCCATCGTGGTAGAGCTGCGACAGTACCGGGCTCATGCCGTGGAACCGGAGGCCGCCGGCGTGGTTCGCGGACGGAATGAAGCCGGAACCCAGCGTGTACATCTTCGCGAGCGGGCAGATCATGCCGGTGTCGCAGAAGTCGAACGCAAACGTGCCGCGCGTGAAGCTCGGGCAGCTCTTCGGCTCGACGGCAATCACGCGGTAATCCGCTTCGCCGCGGAGTTTCTCGCCCATGAACGGGGCAATGAGTCCGCCGAGGTTCGATCCGCCGCCGGCGCAGCCGATGATGATGTCGGGCTTGATGCCGTATTTGTCAAGCGCCGTCTTCGTCTCAAGGCCGATCACACTCTGATGGAGCAGGACCTGGTTCAGGACGGAGCCGAGCACGTAACGGTAGCCTTCGGTCGAGGTCGCGACTTCCACGGCTTCCGAGATCGCACAGCCGAGCGATCCGGTCGTGCCCGGGAACTCCTCGAGGATCTTCCGTCCGATCGCGGTTTCCATGGACGGCGACGGCGTCACGCTGGCGCCGTAGGTCCGCATCACTTCTCTCCGGAACGGCTTCTGCTCGTAAGAGACCTTGACCATGTAGACCTTGCAGTCCAGACCGAAGAACGCGCACGCCATCGAAAGCGCCGTGCCCCACTGCCCTGCGCCGGTCTCCGTCGTCACGCCCTTTAAGCCCTGCTTCTTCGCGTAGTAGGCCTGCGCGACCGCCGAGTTCAGTTTGTGGCTGCCGGACGTGTTATTGCCCTCAAATTTGTAGTAGATCTTCGCCGGCGTGCCGAGCTTTTCCTCAAGATAATACGCTCTGACGAGCGGCGCGGGCCGGTACATCTTATAAAAATGAAGGATCTCTTCCGGGATCTCGATGTACGGCGTCGTGTCGTCGAGTTCCTGCGCGATGAGTTCGTCGCAGAAGACGGGTTTCAGGTCTTCCGCCGTCATCGGCTGATGCGTGCCGGGATGATAGAGCGGCTCCGGCTTGTTCTTCATGTCCGCCCGAAGGTTGTACCATTTGGTCGGGATCTCGTTCTCGCTCAAATAGATCTTGTAAGGGATTTCTTTTGTAGTAGACATTTTGCTTTCCTCTCTTTCTGTCTTTCTCGTCTCCCGTTTCCCTCCGCGGTCCGGTAATAAAAAATCCCGTCCCGCGATTAACTCATCGCTGGGACAGGACTGATCCTGCGGTACCACCCGGCTTGGCGCGGTATTCTGCGCCCACCTCACGCGTACTGACATACGCTGACTTTGTTCACGGGGCGTCACCCCGTCTTCCATACTCGGTTTCCCTTTCCGGTCGCCCTCGGAAGTCCATTCAATTCCGCATTTTTCATCGCCCTCACACCGTCGGCGAATCGCTCGTTCAAAGAGGCGGAACCTACTTACTCTCCCTCAACGGTTTAGCCTAGTATAGCGCTGAAGCAACACATTGTCAAGCGTTTTCTGCGCTTTCACTCAGTTATCCGAGCCGGAAGGTAAACTTCCGCTCAAACGTCTCCCCGGGTCCGGCGATCTCATTGCCGAACTTGGTTTCCCAGACGTGGTCCGTTCCTTCGACGTCCGACGTGCCGCACCAGGGTTCAACGGCAATGACCGTCATCCGCCCGGGCTGCCCCCAGAGCGTCATGAACGGGAACCCGCTGATGCCCATCTCCATGAAATGCCCCGTTTTTTCGGAACGAAGCCTCACGAAATCCGCGTCGACGCCGGAAAGGACCTTCGGTCCGTCATTGAAAAACGAATTCGAAAGATGCACCGTCGTACCGTTCAGGAAAGGCGTCTCCTCTCCCGGAATGATGAGGCGCGTGCCTTCGGTGAGCGCATGCTCCACGATCTCCTGCGGCCGGTCGAATTCCAGCACGCAGTCCGCCGCAGCGCTCTCTAAATCCACCGGGCAGAAAAACGCGGGATGCCCGCCGAGAGAAAACGGCATCGGCACCGTATCGTCATTGATGACCGAAAACGCCTCTTCAATGCAGTCGTCAAAAAGCGTGAACGTCACCTGCAGGCGGAAGCGGTACGGGAACTGCCGGAGCGTGTCCTTGTCGGAAGCAAGTTCCAGAACGAGGCTGTTTTCATCTTCTGATACGTAGGAAAACTCGCGGTTCATCGCGAACCCGTGCATCGGAAGCGGATACTCCTTCCCCCGCGCAATGATCCGGCTCCGGTCGATCCGCCCGCAGCACGGGAACAGCAGCAGCGAATGATGATCCCACGCCTCCGCCGCGCCCTGCCAGAGATACTCCCGCTCCGTCTCCTTGGAGTACAAGCCCAAAAGTTCTGCGCCTTTCGAGGCGACCCGCACGAGATACCGTTCATTTTCCAATTCAAAAATCATATGCACTCCTTTGGGGATGGAAGGCGATTCTTCGCCTTCACTGGCCCTGTTTTTATTCTACTGATGTCGCATGGAAAATGCAAGTTTTCGATGGATTATTCCTGATCTTTCGTGTATAATGATTTTATCATCTAGCCCGAAAGGAGTCTCCCATGGCCGGAAATATCAAGAAACTCACAATTCTACATTCCAACGACCTGCACGGCGATTTTCTTCCGAAAACGACGGACGGAAAAGAGACCGGCGGTCTCGCGCGCCTGTCAGGATACATCAATGAAGTGCGGAAAGAGCGTGAAAACGTGATCTACGCCATCGCCGGAGACATGTTCCGGGGGTCGATCATTGACTCGGAGTATCAGGGGCTGTCGACCATTGATCTCATGAACAACCTGCGGCCGGACGTTGCCACGATCGGCAACCACGAGGTCGACTACGGGTTCGCGCACCTTTTGTTCCTCGAAAAATGCGCGAAATTCCCGATCGTGAACGCAAACCTGTTCATCACGATGAACAACGCCCGCGTCTTCACGCCGTACATAAACATTGACATCGGCGGCATGCGGATCCTGTTCATCGGCATCCTGACCGAGGAGGTGCTGGCGTCCACGAAGTCAGAGAAGATCATCGGCACGTTCATTGACCTCGAGGCCGCCGCGAAGGAAGTCGGCATCATCTGCGACAACTACCGCACGGTCCGGACGGATCTCACGGTCCTCTTGACGCACATCGGCCTCGAAAACGACCTCTTGCTTGCGGAAAAGCTGGATCCCGAATGGGGCGTGAACATGATCATCGGCGGCCATTCCCACACGTTCATGGAAAAGCCGGAGTACGTGAACGGCATCCCGATCGTGCAGGCGGGCACCGGGACCGGCATCATCGGTCAGATCGACCTGCAGTACGATCAGGACACGCACACGGTCGAGCAGTTCAAGTGGAAATGCGTTCCGATCAATGAGGACACCGCGCCGGCAGATCCGATCATGGCGGACCTCGTGGACAGCTACCGGACCGAGACCGACAGCAAATACAAGCGCGTCATCACGCGCTGGGCCAGGAAACTGACCCATCCGAGCCGCGAGCAGGAAACCGAGATGGGCAATCTCTACGCGGACCTGATGGCGGATGAAGCGAGCTACGACGTGATGCTCTTCGGTTCCGGCTCCATCCGGAAGAAGGAGCTCGGGCCGGTCATTGAGTATCAGGACATGCTTGAAAATACGCCGTTCGACGGGCCGGTCTACATGGTGGAAGTGACCGGCAAGCAGCTTCGGGCGATCGTGCAGCACCTGATGCGGGATGAAGCCTGGGTCGGCGAGACAGAGTTCTATCAGTTCTCTTCCGCCCTCCGCGTCACCTACCGGAAGTCGACGCATACGATCGAATCCCTGACCTTCAAAGGCGAGCCCGTCACCGACGACATGCAGATCCGCCTCGGCATTCAGGATTATCACTACAATAACTTTGACGAGTTCTTCGGCGTTCCGCTCGAGGAAGTGAAGAAAAACATGAAGCCGCGGATCGTCGCGACTTCAGTGAACAACATCATTGAGGAATACTTCTCGACGAACAACGGGCTGGATGCCGTCGTAGACGGAAGAATCACGGTGCTGGAGTAAGGAATTATTACGCAAAAAGGCCGGGAGGGAGAGTCCCTTTATGAGACTTCTCCCGCCTGGTTCTTTTTGCGCTTTTTGGTCATCACTCGGGAAGGCTCATCTGCATATTTCCAGAGTTCTTTCTGGGGAATACAGAGTTCCATGTGTTCGGCCTTTGCCCAGGATGGGATTTTGGGTTGGAGCTCGGTCATTCGAAGCATCATCTGCTCCATATGGTTCATGACAGCCGCTTGCCGGGGCCTTTACATTTTATACTCGGAAGCGTTGATCACCTGGGTATCCTTCGGCTTACCGAGGAAGGAGCCGAGCATTCCGCCAACCATTCCATCCTCACCGTCTTCATCGTCCGAATCCTGCCCGGACACCTGAATCATGGCTACGTCCTCCGCAATCATATTGACGGCCTCTTCCTGCTCTTTCGTGCAAATAACCAAAGCGCAATCTTCGATATTCAGTTTCTCCATGATGTCTTCCGCACTCAGGTTTTCGGATAGGGCGACCTTTGCGCAATCTTCGATGCGAACGCCTTTTGGATACTTCCCAAGGACTGCAACTCCGACTTTAACCATGGGGCGATCCACGATATAGCCCACGTCCGGATCAATGATCCTCAACTTGTCATATTCGCTCTCGATTTTGTCAAAGGCATCTTCCAATCCTTTACTTATGCTGACGGTACCGTCTGCAAACAAGTATTCCATGAGAGAGAGCGCTTCTGCATCCTTGATGGAAACGTCGCCTGCGACATAGAGTTTCGTTCCATTCTTCTTAACGGTTTTCGTCTTCAGTTCCAGATCGTCATCGATGAGTTTCGTACCGTCCGGAACCTTCTTGATCTCTGTTTTTTCATCAAAGAGAGAAACCAGTTTGCCAAGCAGGCTTTCTGCGATCACGACCTTCTTTGCGGAAAACTTCAGCCCTTTTGAAAACAGCTGTTCCGTAACGATCCCGTCATCCAGAAAGAAAAGAGTTCCGGTGCAATGGTACAGAGTGTTCGCAGCTCTTGAAATAAACAAATCGTCGATCTCCGTATCAGTCTTCAGGATCGTTGCACCGTCCGGATAATATACGGTCTTTCCGCTCACCTGAATGTTCGAAAACTGGCCCTCATAGCTTTTCGGCATCAGGACTTTTCCGTTCACCATAATGCGATAATAGCTCTTTACCGCTTCCCGACTGCCGTCGGCAATGAAAAGCTTACCGTTGGCCACCAGGAAGACGCCGGTTCCATCGGCATCCGGACCGATCTCGCCCTTGCCGTTGATGCTTTTTACAGTGATATCCTGTCCGTCCGGGAGTTCCGTGACGTGAGCCACATTCATGGTCACAGGGTATTTGTTCAGCAGTTCCTTGGAACGCTCACCGACAATCAGGATCGCAGCATTGATGGTGATCTTCTCATACCCGGCAAGGCTTTCTTCCGTTACGGTTCTCGCGTCGCAGGTTGCGGCATTGATCATTTTGTTCTTCTTCATGAGATTCTTCCTCCGTTACTATTTCAGTTTTTCTCCCAGGAGCTTTCTGGCGCGGCTCAGTGCGGCCCGGACTCCTGACGGTGAGAGCCCGTATTCCTCTGCAAGTTCCTTTGACGTGTACCCGTCAAAGTACCGTTTGATAAAGAGCTGAGACAGGTCCGGCGGCAGCGAGGAGAGGATCATGGCAGTTTCAACTTCTGAAAACCCGCCGTCGGTTTCCTCTTCGGCCTGCATCCGGTGGTTCTTCTCTACGGTTCGTCTTCGGCATGCATCATAGAACAGGTTTCTTGCCACCTTATACAACCAGGCCCGTCGTTCTTTCTCCCCCAATTCTTCCAGAAGATCCAGATTGGAAAGTGCCTTCATGAAGGTCTCCTGCAGCAGATCTTCTGCATCACTGACATTTCCGCATATCATACAGCAATATTTCAACAGTTCTGCCCGATACACGGTATATAGTTCTGCAATCATGACACCCTCCTTTCCTTCGGCTTTCACTCTTATAACGTTTGAAAACGGCAAAGTGTTTTCATTATGGCACAAATTCTTTTCGATCTGATCAGATTCATCCCGCTGAATGAACTGACGGAACCGGAAATGGCATGACCCGAAGATCATGCCATTCTCAGAAAACGATATTGCTTTCTTGCAGGAGCCGCTCTCGGCGGGCGGTTTTTATTCTTATGCTCTCTTTACAGCAGGATCAGCCGGTCCAGATTCTCCCGGTTCAGATGCTGATGCTTCGACAGATACTCGTCAATGACGTCGCGGCAGGAAGTCGTGACGACACGCGGGTCGCCGTTCTTCTCCAGGTCCGCCTTCTGGATGCCGAAGCCAAGGTCCACGTTGTTGAAATGGAACATCTGCAGACCGACGCGGAACTTGCGTTCCGGATCGACCGGCTGTCCCTCAAACGTGAATTCCTTCATTTCGCGCGTCTTCCGGTCGTAGACGACGTGCAGGCCCTCAGAGAACTGATAGAACTCGCAATGCGCTCCCGCCCAGACCTCGTCACGCAGCATATGGAACAGCATTGCCTTTAACTGCGCGCCGGTGACGTAGACCATGTACACCGGATCGTCGTAGGGGAAGGCCTCCACGAGGTTCTGGAAAAGCACGATCGGTCCGAGTTCCTCCGTCCGGATCGAGCCGGAACCGAGCAGCATGATGTCGAGGCCGAGGCTGTTCTTCAACGCATCCGAGAAAACGCCGCCGAGTTCGGTTTCCTGAATGCGGGACGGGTGCGTCAGTTTCTTCGCGAACCGGGTCACGACACGGCCGTATTTCACGTCCGTCCGGCTCTTGTAGGTCGTGATCAGCTTTTCGAGTTCCTCGTCTCTCGGGCAATTCTCGCTCGTGATCGGAATGCTCTTCCACGTGTAACTTTCGATGCAGTTATTGTCCGTGTCAATGACGATGTCGAACCGCCCGATCTGGTCCGTGCCGGTACCTGCCTGCACGACCGGAATGCCGTTCACGACCGCGGGCTCCGTAATGAACGTATGCGAATGGCCGCCGATGATGACGTCCACGCCCCATGCCGGGTCGAGTTTCGCCGCAAGTTCCTTATCTTCCTCGAAACCGATGTGCGTTAAGAGGACCGTGAAATCGATGTCGAGGGAATTGTACGCATTGCAGATCTTACCGACTTCCAGCGCGGCCTCGTCAATGTCGACGAGGGTGCCGATCAGGTTGTCGTTCTTCGTCTGCGCGAGCACCTGTTCCGTCAGGATGCCGATGAACAGGATCTTCATGCCGTCGATCTCAATGATCTTGAACGGCTGGAACAGAGGCGCGTGGTTCGTGCGGATGTGGAGGTTCGCATTGATGATCGGGAATTTCGCGCACTTTTCAAGGAACAAAAGGTGCGCGACGCCGTAGTCCGTCTCGTGGTTGCCGATCGTTACGACGTCCGGCGACAGCATATTCATGATCTCGATCGTCGAAATGCCGTGGTATTCCGAGTCAATGACCGACCCACGGAACATGTCTCCGGCAATCGCATAGAGCGTATTCTTCTCTTCCGCGCGTACTTTATTAATGTAGCCGGAAAGCATCGACACGCCGCCGATCAGCTTCTCATCGGCGGTCTCCGAGAGGAAATCGCCGTGCATGTCGTTGGAGTGCAGCAACGTCAGTTTCTTGTAGCGGTTTTCGTTTTCCATGGAGGCTCCTTTCGAGTGGGTTGAATACTGTAATTTCATTCTACCATTATCATATTCAAAAAGCCACCCCATTTTTCAGACGCCGGACGGCAGTTGAAAAAGCGCGGCAATTATGATACTATAACAAGGCTATGAAGATTTTCACGCAATACCGGCATCTGCGCCGCGAAATCTACGTCCTGTTCTTAGGCCGCATCGTGACCAACTTGGGGTCAATGGTCTGGCCGGTGCTGACGCTCATCGAAACGCAGAAACTCAATATGAATGCGACAACGGTGGCGATCGTTTCGGTCGTCTCCGGGCTTCTTTTCGTCCCTGCGAGTCTGCTCGGCGGTCACCTCGCGGACCGGTTCAACAAAAAGAAGATCATCGTCTTCTTCGATCTCATTTCGATCGTATTCTTTATCATTGCCGCGTTCGTGCCCTTAAGTTACGCGACGATCGGACTGCTCGTCATCGGCGCGGCCTGCCAGAATCTGGAGTGGCCGTCGTACAATTCGCTGATCGCGGACTTCACGTTGACGAAAGACCGCGAACGCGCGTATTCCCTGCAATACCTCGGGGCGAACATCGGCCTCGTCATCTCGCCGACGCTTGCCGGCCTTCTCTTCAAGGATCATCTGTGGCTGTCGTTTCTCATCAGCGGCTTCTCGATCGCGCTTTCGACGGTGCTGATCGCGATCCTCATCAAGGACGTGACGCCGGTGGAGGACGATTCCGCGGAAAGCGTCTATCAGAAGACCAATGAAAAAGCACCGCTCTTCACGGTGCTGAAAGAAAACCGGATCCTGCTGATCTTCATCGTGCTGATCGCCTTCTACTACGCGGCCTATCAGCAATACGGCTATCTCATGCCGATCGACATGGGCAAGATCCACGGTGACGACGGCGCATTGATCTACGGCACGGTCTCGAGCCTCAACTGCATCATCGTCGTGCTCGTGACGCCGCTCTTCACGACGGTTTTCAAAAAAGTGTCCTACACGATGAAGTTCCTTATCGGCGCGGTGTTCGTCGGGCTCGGTTACGGGGTCTTCCGGCTTCTGCTCGGCTTCATCCCCGCCTACTATGCGGCGATCACGCTGTTCACCTTCGGCGAGATCATCGTGACGATCGCGGAGGAGCCGTACTTGAACGAGCGGATCCCGCAAAGCCACCGCGGACGCATCAACGGCGTGATGACCGTCATGTCGAGCATCATTCAGGGCATTGCCATGGTCCTCGTCGGCGTGTTGTACGACAACGTGGCTCCGGCGGCATCCTGGATCTTCGTGCTCGGCATGCTGGCATTGTCCTTCGCGCTCGGCTTCGTGCTTCTGTTCCGGGACAAGAAGCGGTACCCGGCGTTATACAAGCCGAAGGAAGTTTCTGTCGAGGAATCGGTCAAGGACGAACCGCCGGACGATCTCACTGTCTGAGGATCCTGTTTCATAGACAAAAAAAAAGAGGGATCGTCCCGAAAACGACCCCTCCTGAAAAAGGTGTCTTACATGCCGCCGAAGATCATCGGCAAAATCTTTGCCGACAGCACCACGAACACCAGCGCGATCGGATAGGTCGCCGCGTAGCAGCCGGAGATCTCGTCCGTACCGGCGACTGAAATCAGCGTGCCGAGCGCAGGGGTCGAGGTCATGCCGCCCGTGATGGAGGCCAGGTTATTGAAGATCCGGAACTTGAAGACGAACCGTCCGAAAATGTAACCGACGATCATCGGGATCAGCGTGATCGCAATACCGATCAGGAAATACTCCGCCTTCACATTTTGGATGAAGTTCGCGCCGCCGGGCACGCCCGCGCCGATGAGGAACAGGCAAAGTCCGAGTTCCCGGAAGAAGTTCAGCGTCTTCTTGTCCACGGTCAGGTCAATGCCGAACAGGTGTCCGAAGTGGCCGATGATGAGGCCCATGACGAGCACGCCGCCGGACGAACCGAGCGAGAAATTGATGCCCGGGATCTTGATCGAGCCGAGCATGATGCCGAGCATGACCGTCAGCATAAACGGGAAGAAGCCGAGTGAATCCAGTTTGAAGCGCTTTTTGCCGTCATTTTTGGCCGTAACGGCGTTGGCGGCTTCGACGAACTTCCGCTCTTCTTCCACGTTCGTCTTTAAGAACTTCGGCATGAGCTGCACGAAGAAGACGACGCCGAGGACACCGAAGAGATAGGCAATGCCGTATCCGGCGGTCGCCATGGCCTCACCCGCTTCGCCGACCGCTTCCTTCGCCGCCGAGAGACCCGGGGTCGAGGTCAATGCGCCTGTCATCAGTCCGAGCGCCATCGGTGTTTCGACTTTGAACAGACTGATGCAGAGCGAGGTGATGCCGACGCCCGTCGCAATGACAACGAGACCCATCAGTACGTAACCGATCGTCTTCTTATTGAAATTCCGGAAGAATTTCGGGCCGGCGATCAGACCGACTGCTGTCACGAAGAGATCCGTTCCGAGATTCGAAACGAACGTGTAATTCGACTTGACGGTATTGTTGAACAGGTTGATGACCTTGCTGCCGAACTTGAAAGCGCCGGTGACCGTCTCGCCCGCGTCATTGACGTAAGAGATCTTCGTCGTGATGATGCCATAGAGGAGCGCCACGACAAGCACGCCGGCGGTGCCGAGCGAAATGCCCTTGATCTTAATGCCGCCGAGCGCATAACCGAGCGTCGCAATGAGAAAAACCGCAAACAAGGGGATCAGGATCGAGCCCACTACGCTTGATAAATACTCCATAACACCCCCATCCTTACAAAAGGATCTTCTCGTACACGCCGGCTTTCTTTGCCGCTTCGACGAGCGCTTCGCCGATCCGGTCCGGAGTCGGTGCCACGACGACGCCGACGGCCTCGAGTGCCGCGATCTTGCCTGCTGCCGTGCCCTTGCCGCCGGAGATGATGGCGCCGGCATGACCCATCCGCTTGCCCTTCGGCGCGGTCTGTCCGGAAATGAACGCCGCCACCGGTTTCGTCATATGGTCGCGGATGAATTCCGCGGCTTCTTCCTCACCGGAACCGCCGATTTCGCCGATCATGACGACCGCGTAGGTGTCGGGATCTTCCTCGTAACGCTTCAGAACGTCCACAAAGCCTAAGCCCCGGATCGGGTCTCCGCCGATGCCGACTGCCGAAGACTGGCCGATGTTCCGGACGGAAAGCTGATTGACCGCTTCATATGTCAGGGTCCCGGAGCGGCTGACAACGCCGACGTGACCTTCCTTATGAATGTAGCCGGGCAGGATGCCGACCTTCGACTTGCCGGGAGAAATGAGGCCCGGGCAGTTCGGCCCTAAAAGAACCGTCTTCTTGCCCTTCATGTAATTCTTCACGCGCGCCATGTCGAGCACCGGGATTCCCTCGGTGATGCAGACGACGAGGTCCATTTCCGCATCGATCGCTTCGAGAATCGAGTCCGCCGCAAACTTCGGCGGGACGTAGATGATCGACGTGTTAGCGCCGGTCGCTTCCTTCGCTTCCTTCACGGTATCGAATACCGGAACGCCGCAGACTTCCTGGCCTGCCTTGCCGGGCGTCACGCCGCCGACGACCTTCGTGCCGTAGGCGAGCATCTGCTCCGTATGGAAGCGGCCCTGGCCGCCGGTGATGCCCTGAACGATCACTTTCGTATTATTGTCGATGAGAATACTCATTTCGCACCTCCTGCTGCCGCAACGGCCTTTCTCGCCGCATCCGCCATGTCTTCCGCCGCAATGATCGCGAGTCCGGACTCCTTCAGGATCTCCTTGCCGCGATCCACGTTCGTGCCTTCCAGCCGAACGACGAGCGGAACGGTCATGCCGATGTTCTTCGCCGCCGCGACCACGCCTTCGGCAATGATGTCGCACTTCATGATGCCGCCGAAAATGTTGACCATGATGGCCTTCACGTTCGGATCGGAAAGGAGGATCTCAAACGCCGCCGTGACGCGCTCCGTCGTCGCGGATCCGCCGACGTCGAGGAAGTTCGCAGGCTCGCCGCCGAACTTCTTGATGATGTCCATCGTCGCCATGGCGAGGCCGGCGCCGTTCACGAGGCAGCCGATGTTGCCTTCGAGGCTGATGTAGTTGAGGTCGTATTCAGAAGCCTTGACTTCCTTCGGATTCTCTTCGTTCACGTCGCGAAGCGCCACGATCTCCGGATGCCGCATCAGGGCATTGTCATCGAAGTTCACCTTCGCGTCGAGCGCAAGCAGATGGCCTTCTTCGGTCAGCACGAGCGGATTGATCTCGACGAGCGAGCAATCTTTTTCGAGGAACAACTTCGTCATGTTCCGGAGAATGCCGATGAATTCCTTCTGAAGCTCGCCGGAAAGGCCCAGCTTCCGGGCCACTTCGATGCCCTTGTAATTGTGGAATCCTTCGTAAACGGAGATCGGCTCCTTCACGATGAGTTCGGGGTGGTTCGCCGCCGTCTCCTCGATCTCGGTGCCGCCTGCCGCCGACGCAATGATCACGAGACCCGCGTTTTCATTGTCGACCGCGATCGAAAGGTAATATTCTTTCGCGATGTTCGTCGCTTCGGTCACGAGCACCTTCCGAACGAGCTTGCCTTCCGGACCGGTCTGCTTCGTGACGAGCTGCATGCCGATCATCTTCTCGGCAATGGCCTTCGCTTCCTCGGGGCTGTTCGCGAGCTTCACGCCGCCGCCCTTGCCGCGTCCGCCGGAATGGATCTGCGCCTTGATGACGCACTTGTCGTAGGCCTTCGCTGCTTCAAACACCTCTTCCGGCGTCTCGGCGACTTCGCCGCCCGGAACCGGCACGCCGTACGCACCTAACAGTTCTTTCGCCTGATACTCATGGATCTTCATACGTTCATCTCCTCCACCAGTTTGATGCCTTCTTCGAGCGCCTTGCCGTTCAGGGCTTCCGTGCCCTTCGGGATGTGCATGAAGACCGATTCCTTCAGTTCTTCGCGAGACGTTAACTTCATGAGTTCATTGATCGCGCCGACCGCCACGATGTTCGCCGTCATGGCCTTGCCGACCTTTTCGACCGCCGTCCGGAGGATCGGAAGCTGTACGACCTTATGGTTCTTCAGGTCTTCCAACGGCTCCAGGCTCTCGTCGATGAGCACGAGGCAGTCTTCCGGCAGATTGTGTCCGTAGGTTTCCAGCGCTTTCTGCGTCAATGCCATCAGGAACGAGGGTTTCAGCACTTTCGTGAAGCCGATCCGCTCGTCGGAAATGATGACTTCCGCCTTGCAGCTGCCGCCGCGCGCTTCCGGACCGTAGGACTGGCTCTGCGCCGCTTCGAGGCCGGACAATACCGCTGCTTCCGCTAAAATGACCGTGGCCAGAATGACGCCCTGTCCACCGCTGCCGGCGAGTCTGAGTTCAAGTTTTTTCATCTGCTCCACGCTCCTTTACTTTACAAATCTGTCAATGATCTTCTGATACTCTTCCGTGTATTCCGGATAATCGAGTTCCTGCACCATGCCGATGACGAGCTTGCCCTTCAGTTCCTCCGGGCTCATCGTTGCGGCCTTCTGCGCCATGACGCTGTTTTCCTTCTGCCACTTCATCATGTCGACCGCGGAACCCTTCTTGTTCTTCCGTCCGTAATAGGTCGGGCAGACGTCCGCGACTTCAATGATCGCGAAGCCCTTGTGGCGGATGCCGTTCTCAATAAGCTTCGTGGTCTGCGGCACGTGGAAGACAGAGCCTCTCGCCGCATAGGTCGCGCCCGCGCCGGCCGCCAGCTTCGCAATGTCGAAATCACGGTCGATGTTGCCGTAAGGCGCCGTCGTTCCGAATTCGCCGGTCGGCGTCGTCGGGGAATACTGGCCGCCGGTCATGCCGTAGATGTCGTTGTTGAAGCAGATC
>JAEEGL010714023.1_pt1 | contig 72379 bp, 82 predicted proteins | sample 9134231 | NCBI WGS metagenome assembly JAEEGL01 (sample SAMN16246548, study PRJNA631951) | gut metagenome | biome: gut microbiome; feature: rumen; material: fiber-attached | host: Bos | place: Iran: Karaj | collected 2018-10 | reverse complement strand
CCCCAGCGGCTGGTGGTCGAACGGGCAGGCGTTCGGGCTGATCCACATGTCCGGGTGCTTGGTGAAGTCGGCGAAATATACCTGCGTAGTCCTTATCTGGGTTCCGCATGAAGAGAGAAGCGCCATCGCGGCGACGATGAAGATGAGAAGTCTTTTCATGGCTATTTCCTTTCAATGATTGATATAAGTCTGTCAATTTGTTCCTGGCTTTTCGAGAGCTGCTCCTGGCTCTTTGACAGCTGGGCGCTCTGCTGGAGGATTACATCAAGGAGTTTTCCGGTGTCAGTATTACCTACTTCAATATGATTCCCGTTGATGTTATCTCCGTGCTTGTTATTCTGTTTTACAACGGGTGTTCTGCCAGTCATTTCTCCATCCCCATTTTGCAACCATTCAGTGTTAATGTCTGGGAACAAACTCTTTAGTTTTTCCATAAAGTCTTTTGGCTCATCAACCTGCCCGTTGATGATTTGCGAGAAGTAGGATTCGTTATTGTACCCCAAGAGCCGTCCAAGATCCTTCTGGCTCTTAACGACGCCTAAATCCTTTAGATGTCGTATCAAAATTTTGTACCTATCTACTTTGTTCATAATGAGTGAATTACGATATTTGTGCAAAAGCGCAAGACATAAAGTCTTTATTTTATACCCAAATTCTTTTGGATGTTTGAAATAAAGTCTTTATATTTGCATCAAGTTTCAAAAATGCTACACGCAAATATACTAAATGTGTCTTACAAACCTATGGAAAATGCACCAAAAAACGGATTGAGGAAATACTATGATTCCCTCCCCGAGAGGCAGCATGTGGCTCCCAAGAAAGAGTTCATCAAGCATCTGGCAGAGATCACCAAGGTATATGAAGGAACGGTGCGCGGCTGGCTGTACGGGGCATTCAAGCCCGACGCCCTGCGCCAGGACATCATCGCCAAGGATCTCGGCATGACCGTCGAGGAACTTTTTGATTAACCAGGCTTCACCAATGCAACGTCAACGAACCATGAGCACAACCAATGACCAAGAAAAGAAGTGGGAAGGCAAACCCTGCTTTTCCACGAAGTTGAATCTGTTCCTCGGAGGATTCTTCGGCGGACTTGCCGCCGGGTGTTTCTTCGCGGTGATGTGGGGACATAAGCACCAATTACTGTTTCTGACATTATGCACAACCATGTGCGTCGTATTGCTGAAAGACACGGATAAGGGGCGCTATGAGAGCGCATGGCACTACTTGAAACGCCGTTTCGGCAAGGCGGAGTAATACACATTTACGGCCATGCAAGTCATCCTGGAACTCTACGAACTGAAGAATCTCTGTATGGAGATGTCGGAGCTCGGCGCGGCGCAATACCAGCTCAGCCAGGCCCCGGCGAGTGATGAGATCACCCAGCGGGAAGCATACGCCATCTTCGGCGAGGCCCGCGTGAAGCGCTGGGTTGCCGCCGGGCTGGTCTCCGGGCGCCGGGAGGGACGGAGCGTGAACAGCCCGAAACGCTATAGCCGGGTTGAGCTGCTGGCCGTCAAGGAAGCGGAAAAACTCAACTCAATAGTAAACCGATGAAAAAGATTGTACTACAGAGCATCGCCCTTACCAACTTCAAGGGCATCAGAAGCCTTTCCATCGACTTCTCGGAGCGTGTGACAACGGTCTCCGGCGAGAACGGGACGGGCAAGACTACCATCTTCGACGCATTCCTGTGGCTCCTGTTCGGCAAGGACAGCACGGGACGCTCGGATTCCAATTTCAACATCAAGACGCTGGGGCCGGACGGGAAGCCCATCCTCAAGCTCCCCCATAGCGTAATCGGTGTACTGTCTGTGGACGGCACGCCCGTCAAGCTCCAGCGTGATTATATCGAGGTGTGGACAAAGCCGCGTGGCACCACCCAGGAGACGCTGACGAACCACAAGACGGAGTTCTATGTCAACGACGTGAAGCAGCCGACGAAGCGCGACTATGACGCCACTGTCGGCAGCATCATCCCCGAGGACATGTTCAAGATGCTGACCGACCCGGGTTTCTTCCCCCGGATGTCGCCCGATGCCCAGAAGGAGATCCTGCTGGACATGGCCGGGACGGTGAGCGACCAGGACGTGGCGGCGCTCCGGCCCGAGTTCCTGGAGCTGCTCTCCCAGATTCAGGGCAAGGGACTGGAGGTGTTCAAAAAGGAGGTTGCCGCGAAGAAACGTGCCGTGAAGGACGAACTGTCGCAGATTCCTGCGAGGATTGAGACGGCCCAGCGTCTGAGGCCGGAGGCAGAGGACTGGAAAGCGGCTGAGAAGGAACTGCAAACGTCGAGAGAGCGCATCGAGCAAATCGACGCCCAGATTGCCGACCGCACCAAGCTCTCCGACGAAGAGACCCGCCGGAAGCTCGACATTCGCAAGCAGATAGGCGACCTTCTGGCCAGCATCGCAGACCGCAAGAATGCGATCCGGCGTGAGGCGGAGGGCGGGCGTACCAAGGCCCAGGACGAAGTGCGCGAGCTGGAGCACAAGGTCACGCTCGCCAAGAGCGAGGTTAACAGGGCCAAGGAACGGGTTGACATGCTGACCGCAGAAGTCGAAAGCCTGAACGGGCGGCTCGCCAACATGCGCAAGGAATATATGGACATCAACGCCGAAAAGCTGGTTTTCGATGAAGGCGAGTTCATCTGCCCGACATGCAAGCGACCGCTCGAACAGGAGGACATCGAGGCCAAGCAGCGCGAGCTGGAGGCCAACTTCAACACAAAGAAGGCGTCGCGTCTGAAGGCGAACCGCGAGGCGGGCCTTGCTATGAAGGAAAAGCTTTCCGCCAAGAAGGATGCGCTGGAAAAGGCCAAGGCGGATGAGAAGGCGGCCAGGGAGAGCCTTGCTGCCCTGGAGGCGGAGCTGGACGGCGCCAGGGGCGTAGTCCCGGATGCACCCGACCTTGAACGCCTTTATGCCGACGATGAGGAATGCCGTTCCAAGCTAAACCAGATTTCCGAGCTGGAAAACCAGCTGACGATGGACGCTAAGCTGCCTGACGTGTCTGACGTCGTGGATGAAAAGCGGCGGCTGAACTTCAAGGTAGAGGACTTGCTCAAGCGTCTTGGCCGTCGTGACGCCATCAAGCGGGCAGACGAAGAGATTGCGGCGCTGGAAGAGCGGCGCGTGGCGGCGAACCAGTCGCTCGCGGAGCTGGAAGGGATGGAGGCTCTGGCCCTGGACTTCCAGAAGGAAAAGGATGCCGAGCTCCTGCGTCGCATCAACGGCATGTTCTCAGTCGTGTCGTTCTCGTTCGTGGCAAGCCAGCTCAACGGCGGGGAAAAGCTGACGTGCGTGTGCACGGTTGACGGCACTCCCTATCCCGACGTGAACAATGCTGGGAAGATCAACGCCGGAATCGACATCATCAATGCCATCATCCGCTCGAAGGGCGTGTGCGCCCCCATCTTCATCGACAACAGGGAGAGCGTCAACGCCATCATCCCGACGGAGGCCCAGGTCATCAACCTTGTGGTTGGCAGGCAGGAGAGCCTGAGCGTAGAATTACAATAACTTCCAAACAACATACTACTATGACACAAGCAATTCAGACGGCCACGGGAACAGGCGTGGCCAAAAAGCCGAAGAAGCCCGTTGAAATCCTGAAAGGCGTGCTGGACGCTGACAGCGTGAAGCAGCAGTTCACGAATGCGCTGGGCAAGGCTGCACCCGCGTTCATCGCGTCGGTGATCGACCTCTTCAACACCGATTCCAAGCTCCAGGATTGCAACCCCAACCAGGTTGTCGTCGAGGCGCTGAAGGCGGCGGTGCTGAAACTCCCCATCAACAAGGCCCTGGGGTTCGCGTATATTATCCCTTACGAGAACTCGAAGAAAGATGCGAACGGAAATTGGATCAAGGTGCTTGAACCTACGTTCCAGATGGGTTACAAGGGCTATATCCAGCTTGCCATGCGCACGGGACAGTACCGCACGCTGAATGCGGACGTCGTGTATGAGGGCGAGCTTCGGAAGGTAAGTAAGCTGACTGGTGAGATTGCCTTCGACGGCGAGCGGACATCGGATAAGGTGATCGGGTACTTCTGCTATGAGGAGCTGCTGAACGGTTTCTCCAAGACGCTGTACATGACGGTGGAGCAGATGGCTGCACATGCCAAGAAATACTCCAAGAGCATTGGCCGGGACGTCACTGTGGAAAACCTTCTTTCGCTCGCCAATCTGCCCGTCCAGATAGATTCCAAGACCGTCGGCTGGAAAGGTAATTTCCATGCGATGGGCGTCAAGACTGTGGTTCGCAACCTGCTGAGCCATTACGGCTACCTGTCCATCGAGATGCAGAACGCCATTGCCAACGATGAGGACTACGACCCGGGCGAGGCGCGGGATGCCATCATCCAGGAGGGCCAGTCCAGCCGCAAGCAGCTTGACATGGCATCCGTTGAATACGAGGAAGTCGGCGAGGGCCAGGGCGAGGAAGAGGCGGAAGGACGGCAGCAGCCGGAAGTGGATCCCGGTTATTGATGCGGCTATGGTACTGAAGGTGATAGGCAGCTCCAGCAAGGGCAACTGCTACATCCTTGACAACGGCAGTGAGGCGCTGATCGTCGAGGCGGGCGTCCGCTTTGCCGAGATAAAGAAGGCGCTGGAGTTCCGGGTGTCGAAGGTGGCGGGCTGCATTGTCACCCACCAGCACAACGACCATTCGCGGAGCATCGCCGACGTGGCGGGCTGTGGAATCCCGACGCTTGCCCTTCCCGAGGTATGGGAGGCGAAGCAGGTGACGGGATCCCGCTGCCTGGCGATAAGGCCGGGGCGGGGGTATCGGTTCGGCGGGTTCAAGGTTCTGCCATTTCCTGCCTGCCACGATGTCCCCTGCGTCGGCTATCTCATCGACCATGCCGAGACTGGGCGGATCATGTTCCTTACCGACAGCTTCATGTGCGAATACGATTTCCCGGGCCTGAGCCACGTGATGATAGAGTGCAACTATTCGGACGAAGCCCTGGCCCGGGCCATCTGTGAGGGGCGGACGCTCCCGTCACAGCGGGAACGCCTGATGACCTCGCACATGGAGTTGCACACATGCGGTGATTTCCTTCAGAGCCTCGACCTTGGCGGCGTGGCGAACGTGGTGCTCCTGCACCTGAGCAACGACAACTCCGACGAAGAGCGGTTTGTCAGGTACATCCAGGGCGTCACGGGCAAGTGTGTCTATGTTGCGAATCCGGGGATGGTGATAGACATGGCAAGGGTATGAAGGCGAAGCTCCAGATCGTGAAGTCCAACGGGCTGTTCTCTCTCCGCGTGCTCTACGAGTGGCTGAACATGGCGGTTGACGGCATCTACATGATCGTGGTGTCGAAGGTGAGGAAGCCACGGACGAACGACCAGAACGGCTGGCTGTGGGGCTGCATCTATCCGATGCTCCTGGACGGCCTTCTGGATGCCGGGTGGGAGTTCACCGATACGGAGCAGGTGCATGAATACTTCAAGTCACGCCTTACGGGCGTTGAGGTCGTAAACAAGCACACCGGAGAGATCGTCCGGTTCCCAGAGAGCACGGCGCGGATGGATACCGTAACCTTCAGTACCTATTGCGAGAAATTACGGGAATACGGCTCGGAGTACCTGGGCATTGACATCCCGGATCCAGACAGATATTGGAAACAGTTTCAAAACACCTAATCAACAATTATTATGAGCAAATCACAATTCGACATGGTGAAAGGCGAGATCACAGTCTGCTTCACCATCGACCAGCTACGGAAGCTCTATGCCGAAAGTACGCACGAAGGCAAGGAGTTTCTGGAGAGTATCTGCACGGAAGGCAAGGAGTTTTTCAAGGCTCCGACGCTGGACGACTACAAGAGTATCAAGACCTATTTGGACGCCTGCGTTGCGCTGGGAGTGGAGCCCCTGAATGAGGAAGCCATTCTGAAAGCCGGGGTTGATAAGCATGTCATCGCCCTGATGAAACTGGAGACCGTAAGCAGGGCGCTTTGGGGCCGCAAGTTCATGCCTGTGCCGCAACCCAAGTGGGACGGCCATACGTACTACTGGTGGCCTTGGTTCGTATTCTACACCAAGGAAGAAGTGGATAAGCTGGTGAAGGAGCATAACGAGGGTGACGATTCGGTAGCTGCCCTGTTCGTTGGGCATGCGACTTATGGTGCGTATGCGGGGTTCTTGTTTCTGCATACGCATAACCGTCCTGCGCATACGTATGCGAACGTTGGGTTCCGCTTGTGCCAAGAAACGAAGGAACGGGCCCGGTACTTCGCCAGTCAGTTCGCCACTCTGTGGGCTGAATACCTGGCGTTCAATTTCTTGGTCGGTGAAAGAATCTTCTAAAACGGACGCGGTATGAGAGAGTTTTATTTTGAGGATGTTCCGGCGAATGAGCGTCCGCAGATGCTGGAGGACAATTGCGAGAAGGTGGTTGAGAAAACATACATCGACCACTGGCCGCAGACAAAGGCCCTGACGAAGAAAAACGAGTACATCGACATTCAGGCGAAGATCGCCAAGCTGACTGCAGAAAAGGCCCAGATGGACGCCGAGTTCAAGGGACAGATCAAGCCGCTGGCGGAGCAGGCCGGAATCCTGCTTCACAACATCCAGCAGGGCGGCGAGCTGGTGACGGGAGATGCCTACATGTTCGTTGATGAGGAAGAGAAGGCCGTCGGGTTCTACGACAAGAACGGGCACCTGATTGAGAGCCGTCCGGCAACGCCGGAAGAGCTGAGCCCGACAATCTTCCGCCACGTATCCAAGACCGGGACGCACGATTAGCGAAGCGAGCCTTGGTCGGGAACTGTCGGCAACGCTCTTCCAGTACAATTCACTCAGTACCTCGCACGGCCAAGGCTTTTTTATAACAAAATTGTTACAAACCATCAATCAAATTCATCATGGAAGATCAGGAAAAAATTGTTCAAGTCAACATCGAGCACTACGATGGGGAAAAGCCCATCGAGGTTATCGTGAGAAACGGAGAGGCAGCACATCTGCCGGAGCCTTTGGCCACCAAAGCGCCTCTGTCAATCGACGTATCCGGCAACATCAATGTTCCCCTGGAATGGCTGAAGAAACGTTCCGAGACGTTCAACCATACCGATGCGAACATTCAGGTGAGCCGTGACAGGCTTCTCATCACGTTGACAGTCAACGAGCGTGACTACTACATGCGTTCGCACATCGTGGGATGTATCCAGTATTCCGAGCTGTTCAAGTCCTTCCATATCAACGATCCTCAGGGAGCTTGGATACCGGAGAAACTGGGACAGTTCCTCCGTCTCAACCGTGGCGTGTTCGCCGATAAGGACGAATGCGCGAAGCTGGTCAGCAAGCTGAAGCATTTCACCGCCGACGTGAAGGCGAACATCGAAAAGCACCGGGATTCGTCCGGCTCAGTCGCCGAGATTTACCGTGCCACGGTGGACAGCAACCTCCCCAACGATTTCACCATCAACATAGAGATCTTCAACGGGACGGGCAGACAGCCTATCACCATTGAGTTCGACCACTATGTGAAGGACAATATGGTGTGGCTGCAACTGGTATCACCCGCCGCAAACGAGTTCGTCCTTGAATACAAGAATACCCAGATCGACGGCGTTCTGGATCAGATGCGGGCTATCGCCCCTGACATTCCTGTTCTGGAGGTGTAGCGGATGGCAAGGCAAGTCGGTTCGTCGATGCCCTTTGACGCGGGAGGCTGGCTCCGGAGCCCTGAGCTCCGGGCCTTGCCTCTTGACGTCCGGGCCCTGCTGATGGACTTGCTGTGCCTGATGTGGGAGAGCCCGGAACGTGGCGTGATGGTTTCCCTGGAAGGCAGCCCATATACGAAGTCAGAGGTCGTGCGGATTGTCGGGCGTGACGCCCGGCATTCTGGCCGATGGCTCGACCAGGTGATTGCCGCAGGGATAATCGGCGTTCGTTGTGACGGAGCCATATTCAATGCCAAGATGGTGCATGATGAGGAACTGTACCGCAAGCGTTCGGCGGCAGGAAGGATTGGCGGCATGAACTCCAGGGGACGGGCCTACCAGCCCGAAGAGCCGAATGTGGAGGTTGAGGAAGGCAGTAAGACGGCACAGGAGGCGCCGGAACCCCCGGCTCCTGTCGAAGCGCCCATGCCAGAACCAGCTCCGCAGGAGGAACCCCAGGCAGCAGACCCCGTGCTCTTCGACCTTCCTACACCAACGCCCCAGGCGCAGAAGCCGAAGGCGGCAAACAAGGGGGCCCCGCCACCCAAGATTGCCTATGCTGAGTTCGTGCACATGACGCAGAAGGAGCATGACACCTTGGTAGCACGTTTCGGCGAGGAGGGCACGCAATGGATGATTGCGAAGCTCGACAATACCAAGGGTTCCAATACGAACAAATACAAATACACAAGTGACTACCGGGCGATACTCAACTGGGTCGTAGGCGCCTGGAACGAAGAAAGGAGCAAATATGTCAAAACTACCTACCACGGCGGAGGCCCTGCTGGCCAGGCTGAACCACCAACTGGCTTTGCAAGAGGATCGACGCTTTCGGATCAATGAATATGAGCCCGCAGAGATAAAGAGGCTTCTGAAGATGTGCTACGAGTGCGAGGTGCGCAAGCGCGGCTTGACGTTCGTGGACGATGCGCAGACGCAGGCCCGGGTGAGGATGGCTGCAAACTGGCTGTGTGGTGAAACGAAGCCCGGCCTTCTGCTGTTTGGCCGCGTCGGCTCCGGGAAAACGACGCTTGCCAAGGCCATGATCTGCCTGATTGACTTCCTGTACGACAAATACGAGCTCGGGGAGCGGAGGCGGAGCGTCACTTCATGCTCGGCTCTCGACCTCAACCGTATGGCCGCAGAGGACATAGGTTCGATAAAGAAATACAAGCAGACGGCCATGCTGTTTCTGGATGACATGGGTATGGAGCCGCCGACGGTCAAGAACTACGGCAACGAGTTCTCTCCCGTCGTGGAGCTCATCTACTACCGATATGACTTTCTGAAATGGACGGTGGTCACGAGCAACCTTCGCGGTGAGGACTTCCGGCAACGGTACGGAGACCGGATAGGAGACCGGATGCTGGAGATGTTCGACACCATAGAATTTGAACAGACGATGAGTTACAGGAGGTAGCATTGCACACAGTTACGAGAGCGAGGGATCCGCCTTGCTGCACAGAGATACCATAGGGAAGAAATCATTTTTGATATAGTAAATAGTTGAAAACAAGGGTGAAGGCGGTGAGAGCTTCCCCGCCGCCGAAGCCCTTAGAAACAAATGCAACGTTATGAATGAGAGCAAAGAAGTAGAGCTGCTGAGGCAGCTTCAGGAAGAGGTCGCTTCCATGCGGAAATCGCAGAAGGAATATTTCCTTACGAAGAGCCAGGTCGCGTTCAACCGTAGCCGCTCGCAGGAGCGGAAGGTCGATGCCATATTGGCCCGGTATCAAAAAGAGTTCTCGGGTAATCAGGCTCTTTATACATGCACCGAATTTGTAAAGGGCATTTTGCCGCCGGGATTCAAGGTGTTCATTGACGGGAGCCAGTGGTGTATCCTGCTGGGCGAAAACATCATGGAGGGGCTGGCGGGATTCGGCTCGTCGCCGTTCCAGGCAATGCAAGCCTTTCTCACGGAGCTGAGGGACAATCAGGATAAGATCAAGAAAATGCAAATGGCTTTGGAAAAAGAAAGGCAGATCAAGTTTGAAATGGATTTGCAAAATGGAAAGGAGGCAGCGCGATGAAGGATTCTCCCGAAAACATTGCGAAAGCCAAGTATCTTCTCACGGAGTGGTGCAAGGATAAAGGGTTCAAAATCGACACGGAGCAGTCCACAAACAAAATCACGTTTTGGGGTGGCTATCTTGCGAAGAGTGTCGTGTTTAATGTGGCTATCGGCCAGGGTGGTTTTTCCATGTGCCTGATAATTGCCGGGAAAAACATGAAGATCTATCAGAAAAGCGAGACGCTCCCTTGGCTCGCATTTGACCTTGATTGCCCGAAACTGACGCTCTGGAGCATGATGCACGATGTGGTAACTAAGGTCTTTGATGAAATGCTTGGACTTGAATTAAATCTGTAAAGTGAATATGGAAAAGAAGAAAATCGTAATGACGCTGAGCAAGGCGTTTCCGGCAAGCCACAGCCGTTGTGGCGAGCCTACGTGCTTTGAGGCTTTGTTGGCCGAAGGCACCAAGATTCACACGATCCGCAAGAATAAGAATGGCGTCTGGGATAAGCGTGCCGCCGAGATCAACAACGGAAAGAAGTGCCTTTGCGTCCGTGAATGGGAGGGACGGCCATACCACAGTGAGCAGCGGGAGTTTGCCCGGTATGAGCGGATAGGACTGCAGCACGTGAGGATGGTGAAGAAATCCGGCCTGTTTGTCGATTGCGAGGTTGACGGTAAGCCCGTCCCCGTCTGGACGCTGGCGGCGAATGACGGGCTGTTAGTCCCCGACTTCATTGAATGGTTTTTCAGCACCAACCTCTATGGCGTGGATGTGTTCGAGGGAGTGATCATCCACTTCACCGACTTCCGCTACTGACGCGATGCGCTGGTATGACCAGAAAACGGACAGATGCGAGACTTGCGGATGGTTCGGGAATGGCACATGGCCGACTGGCGAGCTGGCCGGGCAGGAATATGAGGCATGTCGCTATCACGGCTACATCTTCCATCGGACTACCGACGAATCGTGCAAGGAGTTCAAGACGCCGAGGATGGTTCAGGAATATCTCGAAAAAATGAAAAAGAAGAAAACACAATCACATTAAAAATCAATAAGTTATGGAAGAAAAAATCGTTGACAATCTGAAACAGAAACCCGGACGGGAGGAGCAGCCCAAAGAGCAATTGCTTCCGGGAAAGAACAATGGCGGCGCCGTCAAGATGCGGGACATCCTTTCCGACTATTGGCTGAAGCGCCGGGCGCGGTTGCACCAAGACTTCATCAAGCAATTGACGGATACGTACTACAGGGAGCCAATGACTGCCGACCAGTATGGCACCTATAAGCCCGGCACGTTCACGTTCGGCTGTTTTCGGGTGGACGTGTACCATGAGGACGGACTTTGGCGTATCGAGATTGTTTCCGGCGAGCATGGAGGCATCCCCGAAGAGGTGGTCAGGCAGATTCGTTACAAGTTCGTTCCCAATGATGTCTGGATGGTCAAGCCCTATGCGCCGAGGGAAGAGGACGAAAAGCTCGGGGGTGTTATTCTGTACGAAATTCCTACCGGGTCTCAGCAGCAGGAGGAGGAATGATCTGGATAGGGATAGACACGGGCACCAACACGGGCTTTGCCGTATGGGATGGCCGCCGGAAAGCTTTTCTGGCGGTCTCATCCCTGGCGATACACCGGGCGATGAAGGAGGTGGAGAGGTACAAGGCTGAGGCCGACGGGGCCGGGACGAAACTGTTTGTCCGGGTGGAGGACGCAAGGAAGAGGGAGTGGTACGGAGGGAGGATGACCAGGGAGGAGGAGCGGAGCAAACTGCAAGGCGTGGGGAGCGTCAAGCGTGACTGTTCCATCTGGGAGGACTTTCTGACCGACATCGGCGTTGACTTCGAGATGGTGCACCCAAAGGACATCATGACGAAGCTGCCTGCCTCCACGTTTCGCAATCTGACGGGCTGGAAAGGCCGGACGAACGAGCATGATCGGGACGCTGCCATGATGGTTTTTGGAAAATAGTCTGAAAAAATATGGCTCGCACTGTGTTCCGTGAACACATTTTATTATATTTGCATCAATTCAACCCGCGTATGAAACTGACAACCATTCTCATCATTGTTTTCGGCCTGCTTTTCATCGTGGCCGTCGTGTTTTCTTTCGGCTTTCTGGTCAACCTTCTGCTTCCGAGGCGCACGTCCGCCAAGGGGGACAAAGTGCACATCTTCCTGGATGGCATCTACAACCGTGAGGCCACTATCACGGGCATCGGGCAGGAGAAGATAATGATCTATGAGACGCTGCCGCTTCCGCTGACCTATCGCGGCAAGTTCTACGGCGTCGGCACAGACCGTGACGGCGTAGAGTTCTGGTACATGGCCGATAAGCGGCTGTACTGGCTCGTTCCTTTTGCCGAGCGCATCCGCAAGCGCTATAAGCTAATCGACTGTCCGTTCAATTTCCAGCCGGAAGAGCTGCCGATTCCTGCCGAGTTCAAGGAGAATGCCGAGAATGAAGTGACGGAGACGGTTCAGGGGAGTGACGAAAACGTAGAGGGAAAAGACGATGAAGGCTGAACCGATGATATATCGGAAGGTCTCTGACCTTCATCCACTGGCTGAGAATCCCCGCAAGATCACGAAGAAGGATTTCCAGCGGCTCGTTGACAGCATCAAGGCCAACGGGTTCTGGGAGCACCGTCCGCTCGCCTTGGAGGAAAGGGACGGCAAGTTGGTCGTTCTGTGCGGAAACCAGCGCCTCAAGGCCGCAAGGAAGCTGAAGCTGGAAAAGGTGCCGACGATTCTTTACTCCGAGCTCACGGAGGAAGAGCGCTTCGACATGATTCTCCGCGACAATGTGAATAACGGCCAGTTCGACTATGACGCACTCCAGCTGGATGAGGTGTGGCAGGGCATCGACATGGACTACGTTGGCATCGACATCCCGGTTGAGGCCCAGGAAAAGGCTGCAAAGAAGCGCGGCAAGAAAGAGGATGAGAACGAGGGCGGCGACAACGGTGATGATGAAGGTGAGGGCGGCGATGAATCCGGCGATGAGGATGACGGCAAGGAGGACTTCTACAGGAGCATGTTCAAGGACGTGCTCTATGCCTCTGACAACGACTTTGACATCCCGACGCTCCTGATGGAGCAGATGGCCGGGAAGTTGGAGCTGCCATTCAGCCCGTGGGGCGCGAACAGTCGCCTGAGGAAGGATGTAGTCACCTATCACTTCTACGTGGATGACTACCGTTTCGAGCATCTGTTCAGGGATCCCGTGAAGCTCCTGATGAGCGGTTGCCGGGCCGTGGTGGAACCGAACTGTTCCTGCCATGACCAGACGCCGATTGCCTGGGGAATCCAGCTGATATACAAGAAACGGTGGCTGGCCCGGTATTTCCAAGAGTGCGGCATCAAGGTGTACGCCGACCTGAATGTGGCCCAGAAGTTCGTCGAGTATAACAAGATGGGCATCCCGAAGGGCTACAACGCTTTCTTCACCCGTGGTCTCGACGGGTGGCTGGATTCGTTGAAGAGCGATTTGTCCGTTGCAAGGGAGATCTCCGGGCTGGAATGCCCGAACCTGATCGTGTACGGCGGCGGCAAGGAGATAAAGAAGTTCTGCCAGGAGCAGAACCTTCTCTACGTATCTGACTTTATTAACGCCAAAAAGATATAGCTATGGGACGAAACAGCGGCGGAGTGAAAAGCTCCAGGGCGGGCACTAAATCTGGCCTTTCCAAGAAAAACGAATCTGGGCAGAATGGACTTAGTTATCGCTCCTTCATCAAAACAACTCCTGTGCTTTACGGGACTATTACGGTAAACGGGAAACCAAAATTCGGTGAGTTTCGTTCAGAGTACAATCCAAAAACGAATAAAAACGAATATCGGTATTACACGTTGAATGGGAAAAAGGGGCAAGGTGGATTTACTCACGACAAGGCTTTTGCTCTTTATAAGAGTGGCAAGCTCAAAACGAATAAAAGCGATTGGCTTATCTAATAATTTGAAATATGGGACGCAATTCTGGTTCTTCCGGTGGTGGTAGCCGAGGCGGGTTACAGCCGGGCGATTCGACGTACAAAGGCAAAATCGATGGGGTCGAGACCCTGAAAAACATCAAGGATCCGCAGGTTTACAAGGCCGTCGGCGAGGCTATCTCCCGATACCATTCCGTTCTGGGTGTCCGGCAGAAGGAGATCAAGCTGGCAAATCTCACGCCCGGGACGCTGGGCGTGCATGTCACGCAGAACGGCAAGTCGGCGGGTATCTACCTGAACAAATCGACTTTCAACCAGGCGAAGGCAAAGATCGTCGCCCAGGAGCGCAAGGGCTATGACAGCGGCTGGAGCACCCGCACCAACAAGCCTATCGCGCACGTTGTGACGCACGAGCTGGGCCACGCGACATGGAATGCGCACCTTACCACGTCGAATGCCATTGCGGCTGGCCCGTCGGTTCAGAAGCTGTATGCCAAGTGGAAAAAGGACAAATCGAAGAAAGGCTACGGCAAGTATGCCCGCACCAACGTTTCCGAGTTCTTTGCCGAGACCGTCACGAAGGCGGTGCATGGAGAGGCAGACAAGTACACCAGGGCTGTCAAGGCCATCATCAAGAAATATAAATTGTAAATTTGCAACAAATACTACGGAGTTATGAAAACAATTGTTCTTACTGAAAGGGAAATCGAGGTGATTGAAAAGCACCTCAGGGGCGAAATCGGTCAGTTCTCTGCCACGGATGAAGAGATTGAGATCCTTACCAGGCTGATCGACGACGCCGAGGCATTACAGGATGAGATGGATGCCGTCGATGAAGTCATGGCCGAGCCGGATTGCGACCTGATGAGCTGGTATCTGAAGAAATACCGGGAGCAGGAAGCGGCGGCAGAGTAGCCTACAAAACCGCGTAAGATGCTGGCAGAGAGAACGCTGCCAGTTTTCTTTGCAGTTATGGTGTGTTTGATGAACACATTATAAACAACATTATAAACAACGGGATGCCGAAGCGATTTGAAAAGGGAAACAAGTACGGGAATCGTTTTTCCAGTACGAACCAGCCGAAGAAAAACGGCAGGAAGCCCAAGCTGTACAAGCAGCTGAAGGAGATGGTCGGCAAGCAGGTCGGCTATGAGCTGGAGAAAGAGGACTTCGAGAACATCATCCGTTGCATCATCGAGACTGACCTGGAGACGCTGGAAAAGCTGGTCAAGGTCAAGGACAAAACGGGCAAGGACGTTCTCAACCCGAAGGCGCCCATCTGGCTTGTGAACATCATCACGGCCATGAACACGGACGTCCGGTATGGCCGGACTGACACGCTGGAGATGGTTTTTGACCGCGTTTTCGGCAAGGCCGTCCAGACCGTCCAGGGCGAGATCAACACGAGTGAGAGGTCAAAGCTCGAAGAGATGACCGATGAGGAACTGGAGGCCGAGCTGGCCCAGATAGAAGAGAAGCTGAAATGATAGAGGACAGGCATAGATTGTTGATGAGGAAGCTTGAGTTGAAACGACAGCAGCTCAAGCGCATGGCAACGGGCAGGTTCGCTCCGTTCCTCAACTACATGATGCCTTCCTACCAGCGTGAGTGGTTCCATACGCTGATTGCCGACAAATGCCAGGAGCTGTACGATGGGAAGATAAAGAAACTGATGATCTTCCTTCCCCCGCAGCACGGCAAGTCCGAAATCGTCTCGCGTCGTTTCCCGGCGTTCTGTTTCGGCCAGGATCCTACGTTGAAAATCGTCGGCTGCTCCTATAGTTCCGATCTGGCCGAGGGCTTTTCGCGTTCCATCCAGCTGACGATGGACAGCGATGAGTATAAGGCCATCTTCCCCGACAGCGGCATTCCTCTTCGCGGTGGAGGCGGACTGATCAGGAACATCGACTATTTCAACACGCTGGCTGGTGGCTTCTATAAGGCCGTTGGCGTGACGGGCGGCCTTACTGGTACGCCCGTTGACATCGCCATCATCGATGACCCGGTGAAAGATAAGATGGAGGCGTATTCGGAGACCTACCGCAACAGGGTGTGGGACTGGTACACGGACGTCCTTCTGACACGATTGCACAATGACAGCAGGCAGCTCCTGATCATGACCCGCTGGCACGATGACGATCTGGCCGGGCGCATCCTGAAAAAGGAGGGCGCCGATTGGACGATCATCTGCCTTCCGGCCATCAAGGAGAATGACGAAAACCCCTACGACCCCCGAAAGGTCGGAGAGGCCCTTTGGGAGAAACGCCACAGCCTCTTGCGTCTCAAGGAGATGGAGAAACGCTCTCCGCGAACTTTCGCGGCCCTGTACCAGCAGCATCCTTCTATCGAGGGCGGCAACATCTGGAGGAAAGAGTGGTTCCGCAAGATTACGCAGGTGGCCTTTGCTGGCATCAAGAGCAAGGACATCGTGATTCACTTCTTTCTTGACACGGCGTACACGCGCAACACCGAGAACGACCCGTCCGGCATTCTTGCAGCCTGCCGCATCGGCAACTTCATGTACATCCTCGACGCTCAGAGCGTGTATAAGAATTTCCCCGACCTGATACGGTGGCTCCCTGACTACGTGCTGGCCCACGGCTATGACGACAGATCCACGCTCCGCATCGAGCCGAAGGCGAACGGCATCTCTGTCATTGACCAGCTCACTGATGAGACCACCCTGAACGTGACGCAGACGCCGCCGCCGGAGGACAGCAAGGAAGTTCGCGCCAACGCCAACAGTGCAAAAATCGAATGTGGCCGCGTGTTCATCGTTGAGGGCGAGTGGAACGAAGGGTTCCTGTACCAGGTATCACAGTTCCCGGCGGTGGCTCACGATGAGTTCGTTGACATCACCAACTACGCCATCGATTACCTGATCAACGACAACATCGAGATTCCCGACAACATCGAACAGATTCTTAATGGATACTAATCTCTAATATACAAGGCATTATGGGGCTTATCAATGTAGTGACTAACGAAGTCAAGGCCGCAGTGGGCTACCAGCAGGAATTTGAGGAGCTGCTGAATAACAGTGACGTTGTGAGGGCGTTGCGCCTGATGCACGACCATTCGGCTGAAGCCAAGGCGAACTTGGATTTGTACAACGTCGATTCGCACAAGATAATGAATCGCCAGGACAGGGCCGTCTTTGACAAAAAAGGCAATTTCGTCCGCTGGAGCAAGCGGTGGAAGATTCCGATTCCGTGGCATGAATACATCAACGAAGTGGCGCTGGTGTTCCTGTATGGCCGTCCCGTCAAGTGGAGGCAGCTCAGCGAACGGAAAGAGGGAGAGTTCGACGCCTACGATGCTTATATTAAGCTTTTGGATAAGACACGCTTCAACGCCCTTGTTAGGGAGGCCAAGCGTGCCGCAGGCGCCGAGGGTATCAGCGCGATGATCTATCATCTCTACCAGGAAAACGGAGAGGCAAAGCTTCGCATGAAAGTCTTGAGCCAGGAGAAAGGAGATGACATCTATACTATCAAGGATCAGTACGGGCGCCTGAAGGCCGCCGGATGGGGCTATACCCTGACGGACATCGGAGGCCGGAGCGTCTATCACGTGGACATAGACACGGGCGAACACATCTACAGGTGCAAGCGTGCGAACATCGGCTGGGAGGTGAAGGTTGAGGATAACCCTGTCGGAAAGATTCTCTTCCTGATTTTCGAGCAGAAGCCGGAGGCTGCCGCTGTGCAGGCCATGACCGAACGCTACGAGAACCTGGGCAGCGTCGATTCGGACGTCAATGACCGTTTCTCCAATCCGGCAATGGTGGCCACGGCGGAAGTCCTCAACTCCCTGCCGAAACAGGAGGATGAGGCCAAGCTGTTCATCCTCAAAAGCGGCGGCAAGATGGAATACCTCACGTGGGATCAGGCCAGCCAGAGCAAGGAGAATGAGTATAAGAGGCTTGAAAAGCACATCCTGAGCAAGTCGTTCACGCCGGACATCGACTTCGAGAACATGAAGGGCCTGGGCAACATGAGCGCGAAGGCCATTCGGAAAGTATTGCTGCTTGCCGTGATCAAGGCGGAGAGGCACAAGGAGAAACACGATGACTACATGAACCGCCACGCCCATCTGATCCTTGCTATCATGGGCAACGTGCTCGATTACAAGCACAAGCGCTATTATGACGAATTGCAACTGGGCCACGAGTTTCAGGAGCCTTTCGGCGATGACGTCTCCGAGCAGCTCTCCGATGCGCTGAAGCAATTCGGCCAGGGCGGACTTTCGCTCGCTACGCTGCTGGAAATCTCCTATCTGGTCAAGAATGCCAAGAAAGAGCTTGAGCAGATTGAGAAGGAGCGTGCCGAGGACATGGAGCGCCAGAAGGAACTCAATAAGATGGACGTTTTCGGGGAGGCTGAATGACATGGCAAAAGTAAAACTCCTTCAGGACAGAGATCAGGACACGATTTACAAGTTCATGTGTCCCGGCTGTGGCGAGCAGCACTGGTTTTGGACGAAGAACTTGCACGGCCCGGTCTGGACATTCAACGGCGACATGGACAAGCCCACGGTACGCGCATCCATCAAGGTAACGACGCGGCTTCCTGATGGAGACCGTATCTGCCATTCCTTCGTGACCGACGGAAAGATTCAGTTCCTCGATGACTGTACGCACGACCTGAAAGGACAGACGGTCGAGCTGCCTGACATAGATTGACGATGGCGAAAAGGTACCTGGATGCCGATAAGCTGAGAAAGGAGCTTTTCAAGCGGACGGAGGGCTACGCTCTTTCTGTCCGCAAGCTATATCTTGACGCCTTGGATAAGGTGATCAAGATTGTGGGAGGCACGGAGCTGGAGCCGGGCGTCCCTTTCAGCTTTTCCGAGTACGGGTATGGCGACCAGGTGACGCCTGTTTTCAGGGAACTCTATAGCAAGGTCTATCAGACCATCAAAAGCGGCGTCGTGACGGAGTGGAACCTGTCGAACGACAACACCGACGCACTGATCAAGGCCGTCTTTGGAAAGAAGGCCGTTGAGGACGGGCATTTCGCCCGTCTGTTCGCCCGGAACAAAGAGGCCCTGGATGCTTTCTTTGCCCGTAAAGCGGGCCAGGGAGGGCTCAATCTCAGCCAGCGGGTATGGAAGTACACCGGGATGTATAAAAGCGAGCTGGAGGACGTTCTAGAGCTCGCTATCGGGGAAGGGACGCCAGCGATGCAACTGGCTGCAAAGGTAAAGCAGTACCTCCAGGATCCCGATAAGTTCTACCGCCGTTTCCGCGTGAAGGTCGGCGAGGATGAAGAAGGCAATCCGATCTATGGCCGGAAGTGGAAGCGCCGGATATTCGACCAGGAGACCGGGCAATATCGCTGGGTGGACGATGACCCGCGCAAGTACCATCCCGGGCAGGGCGTCTATCGCTCCAGCGCGAGGAATGCGCAGAGGCTTGCCCGGACTGAGACGAACATCGCCTACAGGACGGCTGAATACGACAGGTGGCAGCAGCTCCCGTTCGTTATCGGCATTGAGATCAAGGTCAGCAACAATCACCCGCACGTTGACATCTGTGACGATTTGGCCGGATTCTACCCCAAGCCGTTCAAATTCACGGGCTGGCATTCAAACTGCCGTTGCTACCAGGTTCCCGTGCTCGCATCGGAGCAGGAGGTTGACAGAATGACCGAGAGGATCCTTGGTGGCGAGGATCCGTCGCAAATCAGGTGCGCCGGAGAGATCCGAGAGATGCCGGACGCCTTCAAGGAGTGGGCCAAGGAAAACGAGGAACGCATGGAGGCGGCCCGTCAGCGTGGCACCCTGCCTTATTTCATCCGTGACAACGAGCGGCTGGTTGACATTGCCATCAACGGGACGCCGCAACCGACGGCGAAACAGGTGGCAGCAGCTCGCCATGCCGCAAGGACGCACGAGCAGATCCAGGCAATCCAGGATGCCTGGGACTTCCGCAAGGAAGCGATCAAGATGTCAGAGGACGTTATCGGCAAGCTGGACGGCATCTCGGACATCGACCTCACCGAGATTCAGGAGAAACTCAATTCCGCTCATTACAAGGAGGCCAGGGAGATTGCCCAACGGCTCCAGGCGTATGTCGATGACCTGACCCATCTGACATACGTCGATAACGGCCTTGCAATGGCCAAGAAATTCAGCTATGCGGAAATTAAGGGCTGTGATGACAGTATTGGTGTTACGCTCCAGAAACTGGCCGAAAAGGGCGGTTATGGCTCCTGGGCGGATTGCCCGCTGGAATACCAGCAGAAGAAACTACACTTCCAGGTATTCGACTATTACGGTTCGGATAAGTATGGTGCCCAATCCAAATTTGCGACATGGCAGGTTGCCGAAAACGCCTATGCGAAGCAGCTGGGAATCGTCAACGAAAAGCTGTACTGGAAGCAGGCCAAGCAGAGCTCCGCAGAATTGCTGGCATTCAAAACGAAGTCCAAGCCTTACAACGACCTTCTGGCCAAGTTGACGGATGCGCTCGACAGCCAGGATAAGGTAGCGTATGAAAGTGCCCTGAATGAGGCTATGGCCAAGAAAGCCGAGCTGGAGAAAGCAGCGGCCAAACGGTCGGCAAAAAAGAATGCCGCCGCCAACAATGTCCAGGAGGATTTCAGGTTCGACGCAAGCGAACTTACGGCGGAGAGGAAGGATGCCGCCTACTGGGGCAAGACCGTGGAAGATGCTGATTCGAGATTCCGGGGCAAGTGTGGCGATCTCTGGCAAACTGCAGTCGAAGGAGAGAAGGAGGCGGCCCACCGTTACACCGCTGGCTCCTGCTACCTGAACGAGCCGCTCCGTGGGGAGAGCTACACTGGCGGCAAGCACACTGGCCTGTTCAACAAGGATTGCGAGAACCTCACCAACATGATAAGCCGTTCCACCTATGATTTCGACTACTGGTGTCAGCGCGGTGACTGGTTCGGGCTCTTCGAGAAGCGGTTTGGATTCGACCTCAGAGACCCGGCGCTCAGGACGGATCCGTCGCGTATGCTCGGAAAGGAAGGCGTGGAAAAGGCTTTCCTCAGCTGTGGTGACAGCAAGGGAGCCGGATTCGGCGGAGACCTCACGCTCAATATCTATTGCCCCAAGGGCACGCAGGGATTGTATTGTGAGCCGTTCTCATACTACGGTCACGACGTCAATGGCAAGGGCATGATGAATTGTAGCGACGGCCTGAAATGGGATGGCGTGTCCCGGCAGAGAAGCTTCGGCTCGGAGGCGGAGATTCTGTTACAGAGAGGAACGAAGTTCAGAATCATTAAGGTCGAATGGAGCGAGCAGCAACAACGCTGGTTCATCGACATTGAGGTGGTCGGAATCGAGACCAAGCCGATATAAGAAAGCCCCGGTTGAACCAGGGCCTTCTTACTTTCTGTATGTTTCCAGATACCAATTCTTGAACTCTTCCGTGTCTGGTCGGTTCCAGTGAGAGAACCGATTGAACAGGATTGCCTTAAGCGTCATAGGCACGCCGTCCATGTTCTCAAACTCCCTCAGTCCGTATGCCATGTATTCGTCAAGCATACTGCCAAGCTCGCTCTTGCCCTGATCCGTCTCCTGGAGCTGGCACCAGTCTCTTTCCACGACCCAGAGATGGCTCGTTTCGTCAGTCGGGACGCTGACATCATCGCCTTTGTAGAACTTGCAAAATTTGGTGCTCTCTTCATTCATATTACCAGCGGTTTTGATGTTTGTTATAGAATCGCCACACGACATCTATCATGTCGTCAGGCAGGTACTCGGAGGCTTTCTGGGCCAAATCGAACGGAACACCCCAGATTGCCTCAGCGATGGAGCCTACGATGGCGCCAAGCGTGTCACTGTCGCCTCCCCAGCAAATTGCATTCCTGATGGCATCTTCAAAGCTGTAGCTGGCCTTGATAATCTGGAAGGCAACCGGGACGGTGCCCTGGCATGTCTCATCGAAAACACCTTTCGTGTACTGCTTGCGCTGCCAACCCGGATAGAACTTGCCAAGATTCTTGAACATCTCATCCTTCTGGTATCCGAAGTTGCGCACGTACCAGATGGCATAGGCAACCGCTTGAGCCCCCTTGATTCCCTCGGGGTGGTCATGGCTCACGCTTGCAGTGAGATGGGCCATGCCGAGCATCTCCATCTTCTCATCGTAGGCCCACGCCACGGGGCTGACCCTCATCGCGGCGCCGTTGCCGAAGCTGTTGTAAGGCTGGGGATTCTCCGAGTGGATCCATGCGGAGAAGCTTCCGCCGTATCCACCCATAGGGTGAGGGAAGCGCTTGCACCAGTCAAGCAGGAACCATTTGAAATCCGGCTTGTTCTGATCCTCCAGAATGGCCTCGGCGATGGCAACCGTACAGATGGTGTCATCGGTGTAACTACACGAGCTGTGGAACAGCTCGAAACCCTTGCCCCCAATCCAGTTGCAGAACTCGAAGCGGGAGCCGACAATATCTCCAATGATAGCGCCTAACATGCCCCGTCCCTCCTTTTCGGCGAAGGAGCTCCGCCCAGATCATCCTCGGTGATCTCGACGGCATTTTCAAGCAGCTCCTCGAAGTTGGCGAAGTTGTGAAGGACGGACAGCGCGAAGCCGTTGACTTCGATTCTTCCGGCAAACGGGCCGGGCGTCCCGTCCGGGTAGGCAGAGGACGTGATGACGAATTGCCAGCGTCCTTTGACTTTCATCTTTCCGGCGATAGTCACATGGTCGCCGAAAACGCTCTTTGCTGTGATACTTTTGCTCATGTTGCGTTGCTTTAGTGTGTTTGCTGGACACAAAGGTAGTGCATTATTTTGAATAAAACAAATTATTTCAGCACGATGACGTAATCTCCTTCACCCATCTGGAAGGCTTTGTCGAAAAGCGCCTGGCATCTGGCCGGAACTTTGTCCCAGTGATGCTTTTTCAGTGCGAACCAAGCGCACCAGCCATTGTGTTCGTCCCCCTTGATGTAGGCCGGGCAGTGGCCGCAAAAACCGGGAATATCCTGGAAAGTCAAGCCGTTGATTTTCATTGCAACTCATCTTCCAACATAAGACCGCCCTGTAAAACGTGCCGTTGCAGTCCTGGAGACAACTTCTGTAGCTGCTCAAAAGACGGGCGCACCCAATTATGCAACTTCTCTCCTACCACCTCCAGTTGTACCCACAAATGGAGACTGATTGTGTTTCTGTGAACGGCTGTCCCGTGCTTGCAATTCCGGCACGAAATAGTGAACGGTGTTACTCCCTTGTGAACGTACTGGGTGTAGAACTTTGCCCCGCATTTGTCGCAGGTGTACACATCCACTCCGGATCCTCTGCCGTCAAACATTCTGGTATCCTCGATGTTCTCTACCAGTTCATCATACTGGCGTTTCATTTCTTTCTCTGTCATTACTCTTTCCTTTATTGGTTCTGGTGATTGTTGGTATTCCCGCTCAAACTCTTGCGGGCTGAAATTATCTCTGATCTGCCCTAATAACTTCCAGGGTTCATCTCCCCCAGCAGGCCGGACAAATACCCACCTGGGGCTGAATTTTTGCTTGATTTCTCCCATCGTGTCACTTCCTCCCTTTGCGGTGAACGGTGGATTTGCGGATCATTACCCCTGTAGGGGTCAGATAGAATCCGTCCCTTTTGAGGTGTCGCCAGATGGTTTCTTTGCCGACGCCGATCTGCTCTCTACTGAAGGTGTCGAAGATGGCCGTGACGCTGCCGAAATAGTGGTGATTCTCCAGGAATGTATCTGGAAGCTCGACGTGAATGATTGTGTCGCCGTATCTCATCTCGTGGTTGTATTTAGCACTTCCAGATACCCAGGTACCGGAAATATGCAGTTGTTGATGTCTGTTTTTCCAATTCAAAGCCGAAGCATTTGTCCGGCCATTCTGTCGCAACGGAAATACCGAATATGTGTCCCGGAGCCGACATCTCTTCCCGCTCCAAATTCGCCTTGATCTCTTTCAGGCTGGTATATGATTTCGGGAACTTGCGCTGGTATTCCTGAACGTGCTCCATCAAATCGTGGTAGTTCTCAATGTAAATGCCCATAATTCTACATCAGTGAATGATTAAAAGTCCCGAATAAATTCTTCATCTGATTCTCGCTGGGCTTCCATTGAGATTTTGAACTGGTGGATTCGAGCATCTTATACATTTTGATGAATCCGTTTTCCTCCTTAATGGGAGAATAGCCCAGTTTCTTATAAAACTCCAGAACATAATCCGTCTGAACAGAGCAAAGATCTATGCGAAAGATGCCTCTTTCTATGCACTGTTTTTCGCAGAAGCGCATTAACTTGGTGGCGTAGCCTTTCCTTCGGAAATCCGTGTGGACGCTCAATCCTGAAAGGAAGCAAACCCCGGGATTCTCATCCTCAAAGGAAAGCTGTACACAAGCCTCTGCCCGGGACGAAATAACATTCACAGTATTGCCCCAGGGCCATTTATTTTCATGGATGCAAAATGCCATCATTTCTTGATCCTCCTATACTTTTCAGAAGTTTCCTTAACCACAAACTCCATCGCTGTCATATTTTTGAATCCGTTGGCAAAAGGGTTTACCATGAATCCCTTTCTAATCCGCCTTCGGCTATCTGCGGTGGATTGGGCGGTCTTAAGGTTGTACTTTACCCCGTGTTTTTTCCTGCTCATAGCTCTATAGTTGTACATATTGACGATCTTGGAATTTGACAATATCATGAATGGCCAGGTCGTCAGTTTCCTTCCTGTCATTCATACATCCGGCGTATATGCCAAGACATAGCCATTCAAACTCCAATTCATGGGTGTGGAGATTGATGTTGATGGAAGGAACGAGATGCCAGAACTTGAAGTCAATAGCGACATCTACCCTAATTGAAAACCCTTTTATCATTGTCTAATACTTTTTACCTCCATGTTTATATGGCCTAAGCTCATTGTATTTCATCTTCCAACGAATATGGTCGTCGAGATTATAGATACCGAGAGAATCGGCCCAGGCATACATATAAGCTATCGAATCGGTGATATTCATGGTGCCCCAATTCAGCACCTCCCGAACAAACACCCAGAAGCTCTCGATAAACTTCTTCTCTGGATCGAATTTGTCTCCGTAGTTGTCTCCAAACCAGCGCATTTTTTCTCCGTGAATACCATGAGCCATATCAAGGAGGCGGATAACCACGTCGGCAAACTCTTCCTCGATGCTACCCTTGACATACTCGATGTAATAGGTCTTGAACCATGTCTCGTACCAGTCCTGACACAGCCCAATCGCGCTTTCCGACTGCAATCTTATCACGTTGGCCATCATGTCAGTCTTTGCTCGCTTATCCAGGCGGTCTGCTTCCACGGCTTCTGACGCTTCAGTCACAATAAGTCCAAGATACTGCTCTTTAGAGCTTGGGTCGTCGTGCCATCCATGAGACACGGCGATCTCCCAAATATCCCTCATCATGCCGTTTAATTTTACGGAATCGATATAGTCTCTGTTATTCATTTCTTCCTCCTTTTCTTTTTAGGTTTGGTATAGTTACTTCCATGTCCTTTCGGTTCAGGGGCGAAACCACAGCTCGCCAGTCGGTATTTCCTTGAAGCCTCGCACTTGTCAAGTTCGGGATTCCATTTCTTGCAACAGTCACAGCCCATATTACAACTGAATCTCCTTTTCAATTCCACAAAGTTTCAAAGCGTGTTGGAGTTGGTGTACATAGTTACAATCAAATCTTATACGAAATCCCCTATCAGAAGATAAATCGCTTATTTCCATTTCATGTGTGAAGTGCCGAAGAATTTTATTATCCTCCGTATGCCATATCATAAGAGGGCCATTGCCGAAATTCCCATGTTGCATAAATCCCTTCTTCTGCTTCCATCCGTTTTTCTCCAGAATCTCCGGCGAAAGAGGTATAGGCTTAAGATCGTCCAACTCTTTTTCATACCATTTGCCATTACAGTCCATAATCGTCAGGTGTGCTTCCTGTTCCAGATAGCGGGCATCGCACTTTATCCCGACAATGGTTCCCTTTTTGTTTCCGTCGGCATACTGGAACCAATCCCCAATCATCAATTCATTTCCTTCCATATTAGTCTAACAAAAAGAAGTGTAAAACAAGTGAATCATTGTGCATAAGAACGCTGTCGATGTAGCGTAAATTAGGAGTTGTATTGAGATTGTGCCCTGTTCCGGCACATCTGATTGTGACCACTCTTTCTGGCGCTTTGTCATCGACCATAGCCCACAGGCAGGGGCGTCCGTTTTGCAATTTGACGCACAGAAGGTCGGCGCCATCGTGTGTTGTGACCTCTTGGAAGTCCACAAGAAGCAAAGGGTATTTGTGAATTGTTTTCATAGATTGATAGTATTGATAGTGTTATATTGCCATTGCCAGGCTCCGGCAAAGTGCCGCTGCCTGGTGTGTTTCGACGGCGTTTCCGATATATTTCTTTCGCTCGGTAGTCGTGCCTACCAGCTTATATTTGTCACCGAACCCTTGGATCCTGAGCAGCTCCTTCTCGTTGAGCATCCGCATGTAGATGTCGCAGATGCCGTACATGGCCATGAACTCCTTGATGCGAATCTCCATAGGCGAATCATCCTCGTACAGCGCTATCACGTCGCCGTGTTCTGCAGTCACGATGTACGGTGGCTTCTTATCCATTCGGGCGATGAGCGTGAAGCAAGGGCGGTCTATTGAGGCGCCTTCGCTGCCAAATTGGGGATTCAGCAGGAAGGACTTCCGGACTGACACAAGATTCAGCTTCGGGTTCGTGGTTACGGTTCCGGCTGGTTTCTCAATCGATGCGGGCACCCCAGTACCGTACTGCTGGTCGAGGAATTGAACCGTATTCAGGGCCATTCTGTCCTTTGTGGGAACGGTCGGGGCCGGGGAATCGAGAGAGACGGCCTGCCCGTTGCCGTAGTAAGTCGTGATGAAGGCGTGATGGTCGATGCAAGTGACCGCTCCGGCAGCTCCGTCAATCGAGATGTTCTTTGAATCAGGATCCCCGGAAAACTGCTTGGACAGCCATTGTACCTTAGCCAGCGCGAAGCGGTTGGCCGTGGTGAGTACGCCACAGGGCTTTTCCAGCGATCTTACGGTGTCCTGCGGTCTTGTGCTGTTGTAGCGTACCAGAAACGCCTCCTTACCTCCAGCCACAAACTTGATAAGCCCGGCATAGATGCGCTCCAAGGTTTTCTCGGATAGCTTCTTTTCCCGGAAGATTGATTTGCCCGTATCGTCGAGGTCAAGCACCTCCCTGACGGGCCGCCAGGGCTTCAGGGAGCCAAACAGGCTGGGCTCCGGGTTCCGCTGGTGTGTCGGCTCAGGGAAGGGGATTGCGTAGCCCTTACGGGCGAATATGCCGAAATAGCGCTCTCTTGAAGTGTAGGCCCCATAATCTGCGGCATTGAGAATCCTCCAGTCGAAGTTGTACCCGTACCGCTTCACGGCGTTCACCCATCGCAGATACAGGCGCCCTTTGTCCTTGCTGATGGGCTTTCCATTCTCATCGAGGTCGCCCCAGGACATAAACTCACGGACGTTCTCTATTTGGATGTAGTCAGGGCTTAGCGCTTCGATGTACCGGAACAGGTGTTCGGCAAGCGTCCGGCTGTCGGCGTCACGCGGCAGGCCTCCTTTCGCCTTCGAGAAGTTTGTGCATTCCAGGCTTGCCCAGAGCACGAGCCGGGCGCCAGGGTTTTCCTTTCGTGCCTTTGCGGCTATTTCCACAAGTCCGGTCATCTCCAGCGTGCGGATGTCCTCGGTGAAGTGAACGGCTCCAGGGTGGTTGGCCAGGTGCGAGGCGATTGCATTCGGGTCGTGGTTTACACAGGCGATCACCTTGGCTACCTTCTGGCCCAGTACGCGGGCCCGTTCAATGCCAGTGGTCGTTCCTCCGGCACCACAAAACAGGTCGATATACAGTAGTTTGATGTTGTGTCTCATGTTAGAAAATGAATTGTCCTGATTCGTTGATTCGCTGCTCAGCGAGTTTCTTATAGTTCGGGTTTATCTCGATACCGACAAAGTATCGCCCCAGTTTCCTTGCGACTATCCCGGTGGTTCCTGAACCGATGAAAGGATCCAGTACGATGCCTTTCTCTGGGCATCCGGCAAGGATGCAAGGCGCAATGAGATCCGGCGGATAGGTCGCAAAATGGGCTGCCTTGCATGGCTTGGTCGTGACAGTCCAGACGCTTCGTTTGTTCCTCCGTTCCTTGTATTCGTAGGCGTGCCCGCTCTTCGTGCGATAGAACACATCCGGCGTTGCAGTGTATTTCTTGCCTCCATATCTTACCCCCCCCCCATTGGGTATTTTCAGGGAGTACACCCTTTGCCCGTTGCTTCATCCGCTTCTCGGTTGAGGCGGCAATCGGCTCGGAGATGGCGTTCGCATCGTAGTAGTATCTCGGTGACTTGGAGAGCAAGAAAATGTATTCGTGGCTCTTGGTGCACCTATCCTTGACGCTCTCGGGCATGGGGTTCGGTTTCTGCCAGATGATGTCCTGCCGCAAGTACCAGCCATTGTCACGAAGGGCGAACGCGACCATCCAGGGGATGCCGATGAGATCCTTCTGCTTCAGCCTCTTCGATTCAAGGCCGAAGTGCGGCTTGCGAGCTGGCTGATGCCTGTGCCCGGCGTACATGGTCTCAAAGGTTGTGCTGGTAGAGTTCCCCTTATAGCCGTTGTATGTGTCGCCCAGGATGAGCCAAAGCGTCCCGTCATCTTTCAGCACCCGACGTACCTCCTTGAACACTTTGAGCAGGTTCCTGACGTATTGTTCCGGCGTGTCCTCGATGCCAATCTGCTTATCGACGCGGATGGCCCCGCATTTCGGGCATTTCTTTCTCGACCGCCGGAGAATGTGGCTGCTGGTAATCCGATTGTGGTATTTTCTGTCAACGTCGGAATCCGGGATGCAAATGTGGTCGCATTCAGGGTCTCCACCAATCCACCTTGCTGTCCCGTAATCCCTAAGGCCAAAATAGGGAGGACTGGTCACGCAGCAGTCAACACTTTCGTCTGGCAGCCTTTTCAGCACATTCAGGCTGTCGCCGAGATAGATTGTATTCAGATTCAAATCCATGTCAAAACAATGTGGGTTCTATGATGGTGATGTTTCCGTATTTCTCGATGCCGAGGCATTTCTTCTGGAAGCGCTTTTCCATGCTCTCAAAGTAGTCCTTGCTGATCTCGCAACCGTAGAAGTCAAGCCCGGCATAGTAGGCCGCGATTCGTGACGAACCGCTACCGACGTGAGAATCAAATACTTGCGCCCCCCCCCCGTGAGAATTTTTCAAATATCCAGGAGTAGAGCTCTATCGGCTTCTGGGTCGGGTGAATCTTTTCCTCCTCGTTGGCACCGCCTCTCGAAGAGATCCTGACGAGCTTGGCCGGACAGTCGAAGGACGTCCATGCCAGCTCCACCTGCGAGAAGTTTTCCCACGGTTGCTGTTTGTCCCAGCAGATGATTCCCCTCGTTGGCGGTAGCGGAAAGTAGTTGCCGCCCCAGATGATCTGGTTTTTGCTGACGCGGAACAGTTCATCGAAGTATTCCGGCCCCGGCGGTTCAAAGTCCCAGTCGCAGGAGAGCGTGTTCAGGGCACGGTTCTTAAGTTTCCCGGCGCCCTGATTCAAGCGGCCCTTGCGAAGCTTCGTCGCGGTGCTCTGGTAGCCGTCGTGCCCGCCCATCTGCATGTTCGGCGCGTTGATCCCGTAAGGAGGGTCAACAACAGCCAAATCGAAGAATTTGTCCGGGACGGTTCTCATGTACGAGAGACAGTCGCAATTGTAGCATTCGCTGACCATAAATTAGTACCCCCCCCCATAGAGGATTTGTGTGCATTGTTCAAGTAGTCCTGGATTGACAGGGCGATGTCGTGAGAGAGCTTCCTGATGTCACAGTGTCGTGAATCGAAAATCAGCCTCATTGCTTCGTCACCATTCCCCTGGTTGACCGATATGGTAATTTTGGCCGAGCGCCTGACGGCCTCGACCATTTGTCTTTCGTACCTTTCCAGTGCCATAGCTCAGCCCCTCACCGTTGCAAGCCAGTGCTTCCTCTCACCGTCGAGGATGCGAAGCAGGGCCTCGTTGTCTGCTGCCCAGAGGGTGTGACCCTTCATGATTTTTAGGCGGATGTACGCTTTTTCTCCCAGCAGCTCGATGGCCTTTTCACGCAGGGCCGGGGATGATGTGGCTTCGGCCTGATCGACGATGAACTCCGTGAGGCGGGAAACCACCTCCCGTGCTTCGTCCATTTTGTCCTTGAGACGGTTCGTCTGTTTGTAGAACTCGTTCAGTAGAAGGCTGTCCTTGTGCTTCAGCCAGTCGGAGCAGAACTTATCCTTGTCCATGCCTTGGCCGGATTCCATGTACATGAAATTGATGTGGTCAAACTCTTCGTCCGTCACCTGGATATGGGTGCGGTCGATAAACTCACTTTTTAACATAGCTCTGTAGTATTTTTGGTTGATAAATATAGTGTGTCGCTCAAACACAGTGCAAAAATAGTTCGTTATTTTGAATAATGCAAATTATTTCGCACAAATCGCTCAATAGTTGCCGAATTTGCCCATACTGCGGCCTTAAATAAATGTGTTCATTGAACGCAGATTGTCGGAAAAAATTTTATATTTGCAGTTGAACTATTCATCAACCAATCTTTCAGCTATGAATCAGGCACTCTTCAAGAAGGTAAAAGACCTCACCAAAGACAGTGGCGTTTCAGAGAAGTATCTGCAAGAAATAACCGAGGAACTCGGTGGCGATATTGCGGACGATTCTACTGACACGGAGGCAATCGAGAAATGTGCAAACCGCATTGCTAAGGTAGTATCGTGCACTCAGGGCGAGGCTACCAGGTGGGCACAGAGATCCAAGAAAGGTAAGAAAACCACGAAGTCGAAGCAATCCGATGACGATGACGACGATGACGTGGATGATGACGACGATGACGACGACGACGAATCGGACGATGATGACGACGAAGGCGGACGCGGCAAGGGCAAAAAGAAGCCCGCCAAGACCTCGAAGGCCGACGAAAGAATCAAGAATCTGGAAAAGGAAATCAAAGCGCTCAAGGAAGAGCGTGAGGGCAACAAGCGCCGTTCTGAAATCGACACACTGATGGAGAAACACAAGATCCCGGCGGCATACCGCTCCACGCTGGCCAAGTCCATTGGCAACGAGGACGATGCCGAGAAAGAGATCACCTCCTTCAAGCAGGTTCTTATCACTTCTGGGCTCTCCGAAGATAGCGGCGAGGGTGCCAAAGGCAAGGCAAGTGACAAGGATGTCGAATCGGCAGCCGAGGACTTGCTCAAGCAGATTGAAGTCAAATAATTGTTCGCCATGAAACGCAAAAAGTATTCTTTTTCCGGCTCGCGGCCAGTGTTTACTGGCTCTCCGGCCATCGTTCCGGGCGGTTTCAATCTTGACGTGACGAATCAGAACTTCGCTGTCGGTTCGACCATTCCGGCAGGCTCTCTGGCCATCACCGAAGAGGAACCCGTCCGCACCGTGAAGATCGTCAAGACCGCCGAGGTCGTTTCAATTGACAGCAACGACGCCAAGATTGTGAACCTCAAGGTCAGCGACTACTTCGAGCCTATTTTCGTTGTCGGCGATTCCGTCCTGAAGGCTGGCGCCATCTCGGGACTGTTTTCGGCGGCTCCTACTATCACCCATATCAAGAGGACGCCCGGTGGCGTTTTCCAGATCACCCTCTCCGCTACCATCTCCGGCCTCCAGGTCGGCGACGTGCTGGAGCAGGTCGTTTCCGCTGCTTCCGCCGAGGTCGTAGCAGGCATCCTGACCAGCCACGGAGACAGTGACCACATCTACATGGTAACTCCGGGCCTGGATCTGAACGCAGGCGATAAGGTCATGAACTATCCGCTGGCGGAAGGCGCCCTGATTGCAAGCGCAATCGCCGTCACCTCCTACGATAAGCTGACTGGTAAGCTCGTTCTGGCATCCGATCCTACGGATGACGATGCTGGCGATGCTCTCATCAAAGTGTTCGCGGACGGCACCAAGGCTGTCACCAGCCAGGCCGTTGCCGCCGAAATCGGCAAGGCTAACCGTGTGACCATCACCGATACCGTGGTCAGCGAGTTCGAGACCCCGATTGACGTGTGTGAGGACACGATGCAATACGCCCTGTTCGAGAACCGCGTTGCTCCGATTCCGGCAAGCCAGAAGGACGCCTCCGGCGAGCACCTGGCTGCAAACCCGCATGTCCGCCTGACCAAGGCATTCGCTTAATCATCAAGGAGGATTAGACTATGCTTTCAATCTACACTACTTTCAAGGGTCTCCACAAGGACGGCAAGCCGATGGACTTCCTGGCCATGTGGAAGAAAACCTTCGACAAAGCCTCCGAAAGGGAGGTCACGATGTTCCAGAAGATGTACTGTGACGAGTGGTGCGAGTACAACACCCCTCAGATGTCCCTGACCGCCGAAGCGATCCAGGGCAAGTACAGGATTCGCATCATGGCAACCGTCATCGGCAACGAATCTCCCACGCCGTTGCGCAGGTCTGACGGATTCGACGCCTGGACGGGCGAGATTCCGCGCCTGGGTCACAAGTTTCCTCTCCGCGCTTCCGAGTACAGGAAGCTGATGGAGGTGTACAAGAACCCCTTCATCACCGAGACCGCCAAGGTCAAGGCGATTGAAAAGACGCTCCGCGACGACATGAAGAATGCGTACCTGGGTTGCAAGGACGTCATGGACTACATTCTTCTGAAGTCCCTCTCCAACAACGGTGTCTGCCAGTTCACGCCTACCCTCAACAACCCGGGTGGCCGTTCCTTCGAGGTGGACTATGATATGTCCGAGGCCAACAAGCTGATCTCGTGGTTCCTCTGGAACGACGCGAACGTGGCATCCGGCAAGATCAACCCGATCTTCATGCTCTCCGTCCTCTGCTCCGACCTCCGTGAGCGTGGCATTGAGCCCGGCGAGATCCTTTGCTCGCAGGACATCTACTTCTGGCTGAAGAACAATGCGGCCACGAAGCTGATGGTTCACGGAACCGACAAAAAGGACAAATCCGTTTCCAAGAGCCAGTTCGACGAGCTGCTCTCCGATAACGAGATTTGCCCTATCAGCGTCGTGAAACGTCGCATGGGTCAGGAGAAAAACGGCGAGCGTACCACCGTCGAGCCGTGGGATCACAACTTCATCGCTATCAAGCCCGCTGGCAAGATCGCCGAGATCCAGCCCGCCATCGAGGACAATGAGCTGATGGAGGAAGAGAACGTGGAGTACATGAACGCTGGCAACGGCATCCGCATCGCCAAGTGGCGCACGGGTGATTCCACCGGACAGGTTGCAGCCGAGTACACCCAGGGCTCCTGGCGTGCCATCCCGGCCATCACCGAGATCGATGCCATCATCTGCTTCCAGGTGCGTGGCTTCGTCGAGAAGAAATCTTCCGCTGGTGACGAATCGCTCCGTCGCTTCTGGACGCAGCAGGAGTATGCCGCAGCAGCTTCTCTGCCGACCATGTAATACCAAAAACTGACCGACATGAAAAAGTTGATTCTTTTTTCAATCGCCGTTCTGGCTCAGTTCATTGACAGGGAAAACCCGGGGAGGATTCTCAGCCCCGGGGAAACCCTGGTCACTGACGACGTGGAACGTGTCAATAACATCGTAAAGTCCGGCCTTGGTGAAATCGTTTCCGTCGATGTCAAGGAGGAAGCCGCAGGGCAGGCTGCACAGCAGGCGCCCAAGGATCCTGTCGCCAAGATGGTAGCGTTCCAGGGCGAGGAGTACGATGTGGAAACTGTCAAGAAAGCTTTGGGTGAAATCGGGGCGAAAGTCGCGGCCAACGCTGGTGTCAACGGGGTGAGCAATGCCATTGCAAAGCTTACCGAGGAAAACCAGAAGGCCCTCTCCGAGAAGCTCGCGGCAAACGCTGAATAACGTGGTCATGGGACTTACTAAGATTGATGCACTGATTGGCGAGGTTGACCCGTACACCCCAAGCGGGGCGGCGCTACGAAAGGCGCTCGCGGACGTTGGTGTGACGGAGCCGGACAGTGAGTATTCTGCCGCCAGTGACAAACGCACGATTGCTCGTGCCGCTGTCGCGGTTCTCAGGAGGCTCATCGTCCTTTCGTCCGACAGTCTGGGCAAGTCATCCCAGGGGTACAACGTCGGTGAGCTGGAAAAGCGAATCAAGGCGCTGTGCAAGGAAAACGACCTGGATGAAGCAGAGTTCTTGGAAGTCCCGACCATCGAGGACGGTTCCTATTTGTGGTAATCCCAAACAGTCAACGCAATGGCAAGGTACAACGGACGGTTCAAATGGAAGGAGCTCCCCTCCATACAGAAGAATCCCACGACGGGTTTCCCCGTTTCTTCCGGGTCTCCTGAATGGCAGGAAGGGTGCGAATGCCAGATTGACAAATCCTTTCCAGCCGTCGTTAAACGTGGCGAGGACGGGCAGGAGCACGGCTACACCTTCGATGTTTTCATCCCGAAGATCTCGAAGGCGCCGTTTGCCATCGGAATGAGCATCCGTCTCACGAACGAGAACGGCGAAGAGGATGAGTTCACCATCCAGGGCGTTGACACGCTTAACAGGAGGTACACGGAGATATGGGGATAGTTCCGCAGTTCAGTAACGGCATGGTTGCCGCCAGGATGGAAGAGTTTCGGAAGAGGCTTGATCAGGCCATCATCTTCCGGCTCTCCTATCTCGGCGAGCAGCTGGCGAAGTTCGCCAAGGATAACCATACCTATACCGATCAGACGGGAAATCTCACAAACTCCATCGGCTATGCCGTGGCCCGTGGCAATCAGATCGTGCAATTCGGTGGGGAAAACCAGCCTGGAGAAGGTGCCGAGAATGCGCGGAAGGTCGTACAGGAGTACGCCTCGACGCTTCAAGGCTCCTACTCACTCATCGTGGTTGCCGGGATGAACTACGCGGCCTACGTGGAGGCCAGAGGATACAACGTGATACTTCCTGCCGAGCTGAAGGCCAAGGTGGAGTTCCCCGTTGTGATGCGGAGGCTCCAGGAGGCTGCAAACAGGATTACGGCAGAAAAATTCGGGGAGGACATGGCATGATCACTACGGAAGAGATTGCCGTCAGGGTGTTCCAGATGCTGTCGGAAAGCGAGGTGGCGTCTGAGATAACGGGCGTAATCGACTATGAGAGGACGGACTACACGAAGGAGGACGTCATCATCATTCCACGCTCGATTATCGGAGAGGATTCCGTGCGGCCCGGCCAGATCAACGTGAACATCCATGTCCCTGACTTGAAGGGAACAGGCCCCGATGGAGCCACGGTATTCAGGATAAACTTCGATCGGCTCATCGACTTGAGGTCAAAGGTGATCAAAGTGCTTAAGAATCACTATGAGAAGGGAGCTGGCTACAACTGGTATGTCGGGCTCATCAACCCTCCCATGAAAGAGGAAAACCACGACGAACACTTTGTCTCAATCGCTTTGGAGCTGACAGTCAGAGAAAAAAAACAAACCAATTAAAACTAATATCGCTATGCCTATTCTTTCCACAATGGGTCTGAAAAAGATCTGGTGCGCTCCCGCTAACAGCTCGAACACCAGTCAGTTCCCCGCTTTCGGCAACACGTGGTTTGACCTTGGTGACGTCTATAAGGACACTGGCAGCCTGAAGGACGGTGATCCCGATGAGGTCGTCCACGAGAGCGAGACTTCCAAAAAGAAGATCACGCTGAACGGTAACACTCCGACCACGTTGGAGCTTACCCTCATGGATCCCGACCTGAATCAGCTCGCCAAGTATTTCGGCGGCACCATCACGGGCAATACTGGAGCCAAGCACTGGATTCGCCCGCGCCGCCTTCCCTACGTCGAGAGGGCCGTACTCCAGCAGCCGGAAGAGGGCCTGGTCATCGGTTGCCCGAATGTCGTGATCAAGCCTAAGTTCGAGATTACCTACTCCAAGACGGGCATCTGCCTGGTTCCGATGGTGATCACGTATCAGGACGAACTGCACGCCTTCGAGGTGGCATCCGACTTCGACCCGACCAACAGTTCAACCTCTGCCCTTCCTACCGCGTAGGAAGATTCTTTTCCCGAAAGCCTCCCTCCCTTGGGTGGGAGGCTTTTGACAAAAGGACAAAGCAATGGGAAAGAGAGAAACCACCGACAACGAGCTGACACGTGAGGAACGGCTGGACATCGAGAGCCAGGCCATAGACGCCCTTCTGGAGATGGGCGTCAAATTCTCCGTACCGCTCAAAATAAGGCCCAAGGACGAACCGAAATTCCACAGATGGGTCAGAACACATCTTCGCTTCCTTCGGCTGAAATGGAGGGACAGGAGGCTGCCTGAGAGCTGGAATGTGACTGTTGCGGAAGTGCCGGATACGGAAACGATGCAGATGGAGCGTGTCTATCGCCGGAACTTCCATGTAAGGCCGCTGTACCTGGGGACGAACGACTTCCTGAGGAAGCTCTACATGCAGATAGAATACGATGAGGGCGCCGTCCAGGAGAAACCCATCGAAGAGGGCTTCAAGCAGTTCAAGTACACCGACCTGATGTCGAAGATCGCCGCCGTCGCCATCGTCAACAAGCCGGAGGTGGCCGACCCGCTGGGAAGCAGGGAGGTCATGGAGATCGCACGGTTCCTGAGGACGCACCTGACCGTGGCGAGGCTGCAAAAGCTGTGTTCAACCATCAAGGTGATGATGAACACCGAGGGTTTTATCAACTCTATCAGATTGATCAAAGGTCTGGGAACGACGATTCCGAAGGCCGCCGCCAGAGCAGGTCTGGTAGAGTAACGGGGATGAACAGTCCCTGGGGTAATCGTGCCGAGATCATCAAGTATTTCGGATGGACATACGATTACTTGCTCTGGGGTATCACTTGGCTGAATGTTCAGCTGATGCTCGCCGACGGCGCACGCTACGTGACCGCCGATGAAGGTGAGGAGAGCTCCGACGGGAAGCCCGTCGTGCACAGGGAGCTCAAGACGAAGAAAGAGATTCTTGACTACATAAACGGCGTTATTTGATATGGACTACCTGGGTGGTGCACTGGCGTTCAAGGGGACGCTCGACATAGACGATTTCAACGTCAACTCACAGACGATGGAGCGGAGGATCCGCGAGGTATCCACCGTTGCCCGGCAGGAGAGCGTGGAGATGGAGACGATGTTCAACCGTGCAGCCCAGGCGTTCGCCGGAATCGTCGGCATCGGGGCCGCAAAGGGATTCGTCAAGCAGATGATCCAGGTGCGCTCCGAGATGCAGAACACCGAGGCGTCCTTCAAGGTATTCCTCGGTACGGCATCGAAAGCCGAGCAGTTCTTCAGCGACCTTCAACGGTACGCCTACAACAATGTTTTCGAGTTCGCAGACCTGAGCAAGCAGGCCGCCCAGCTGCTTGCCTTCCGTAATGACGCGGAGGATGTGATTCCCATCCTCGATAAGCTGTCGAACATAGCCGCCGGGGCGAATGCCCCGCTCGCGGAGTTCGTATCGCTCTACAACAAGGCGAAGGCCAACAACAAGCTTCTCTCCGTTGACATCCAGATGTGGGAGAGCCGTGGCGTCCCCGTGGTGTATGAGATTGCGCAGGCATACGGCAAGACAGAGCAGGAGATCCGTGCGATGGTTTCCGCCGGAAAGATAGGGTTCAAGGAGCTGGACATGGTGGTCACGAACCTGACCAGCCGTGGCGGCATGTTCGCCGGGATGATGATCGAGAAGATGAAAACCCTTGGCGACAGCATCGGGCTCCTTCAGGACAATATCACCAACATGTTCAACGAGCTGGGCGAAAAGAACCAGGGTGTCTTGAAGTCCGGCATCGACCTTGCCAACAGGGCCGTTGAGAATTACGACGCCCTTGGACGGGCTCTCGGCGCTCTTGTTGTTGGTTACGGCACCTACCGTGCCGCTGTCGTGGCCACGAGCCTTGCCAGAAAGAACGGCACTGGTATAGCCATCCTTGACAACACCGTCCGCGCCATCCAGCTTAATACCCTCAAGGCCGAGGCGGCATTGAGCGGCCAGGCGGCAGAGGCGACGAAGCGGATGACAGTGGCTTCACGTGAGCATGTGGCGGCCCTCCAGGCGGAGCTCACGAGCGAAGAGGCGGCTACCGTGATGCGCAAGCTCAGGGTTACGGCCATCCAGGGCCTCCTGACGGCCCAGCAGCAGGAATACCTGTCGAACCTTAACCTGACCTCTTCCAGCGCTGGCTATGAGGCAGCAGCCATGTCCGTCCTGACGGCAGAGCAGCGGCTTGCTCTCAGTAAGATGGACTTGACGACCGGGAGCAGTGCGTATAGGGCAGTGCTGGAGCAGGAGGTGGCTGCAAAGCGGGCGAACCTTGACGCCATGCGGCAGGAGGTTTCAGCGGCAGCAGCCCGGCGTGAGGAATACAAGCAGGCCGCGATCCAGGCGCAGGCGTCCGTGGAGGCGGCACGATATGAGGTGTACTGGGCACAGCAGAGCGGCGATGCCGCCCGTATAGCGGCGGCGGAAAAGAAGCTGGAAGGCGCCGAGGACAATGCTTCCGTCACCAGGAAGGCGGCGCTTGCGGCCCAGACGGACTTCCTGACGAAGAAAAAGGAGCTCGAAGCAGCGGCTTCAAAGAAGAATGTGGCCGCGAATGCCGCCGAATCGGCAAGCGAGGTGGCGGATGCCGCGTCGAAAAATGTCAATACCGTTGCGACAAACCGTCTCACGATAGCAATAAAGGCCCTGTGGACGACGATCAAGGCGAATCCCCTGGGATGGATCATCAGCATTCTTGGTACGGTTGCAAGCCTCCTTTTGATGTTCCGTCGGCGTACCGATGAGAGCACCGATGCCGTCACCGAGTTCGAGAATAACGTCCGTAAGGAGACATCGACGCTCAGGATGTATTTCAGCATCCTTGAAAGCGTGGACAGGCAGTCTCTGTCATACAAGGATGCCGTGCAGAAGGTCAACGCCATGTGCAAGCAGTACAACGTCACCTTGCTTGAAGAGAATGCGACGGTTGACCAGCTCAGGGCCAAGTACGATGAGCTGACAGTCGCCATCAACAAGTCGGCTAAAGCCAGGATTCAGAGCTCCAGCATTGAGATGATCAACCGCGAGGCTACGGAGACCGAAGATGCCGCCCTGAAAAAGCTCCAGAAGCAGATGCGCAAGGCCAGGTACACCACCGAGCAGACAGGCGGTAGCGGGGGATATAACACGGCTGTCCGGGCGAATGCCGACAATATCAGGAACCTTACCGAGGCGACCTGGGAGAGTGTCGGCGTGCAGGCGAAGGAAGCAGCCGGGAAACTCAAAGACCTGACCGGGGATGCGTATGAGAAGGCATTCCAGCAGGTGATGGACGGGATTCTCCAGCGCCTGAAGGAGACGTCCGGCGCTTCCGATGCCGAGTTGCGCGGCATTGAGAAGCAGCTGACCAATTATGTCAAGACCGTCACCGATGCGGAGATCAAGGCCGGAAAGGAGATTGCTCAGATGAACCGCGAGATGGACACGATGTTCGTGGACAGCGGGACTGCAAAGGAGACGAAGATTGACTATACGACAAAATCGCTCCAGGAGCTTGACGACCTGGCCAAGGAGGCCCGGGCCGAAATTGAGACCCTGAACGGCAAGACCGTCCGCGTGGATGCCGACAACACGAGGCTCCAGGAGCTCTCCGGCATACTGAAGGAGATTCGTTCTGCCACGGATACGAAGCAGTCCGCCCTGAACACCGAGGCTGACATCAACGCCCGCATCAAGGCCCTGAAGGATGAGCGCTCGACGGTGGAAATCAACTCTGCCCGTTACCGCGAGCTAACGGCGGACATCAATACGCTTCAAAACAGGCTCCCCAAGACCTATGAGAGCATCGCCCAGAAGAAACAGGCTTTCAATGAGAAGGTGATTGCGGCCCAGCGGGAGTTGGAGGAGGCCCAGATAGAGCTTATTCAGGACGGCGTTGTGAAGCAGGAACGGGCCCTCGCTCTCCAGCACCAAAGGAACCTTGACCGCATTAGGAAGGAGCGTGAGGAACTGCTCAAGTCAAAGAAAGCGGCAGGAGGCGGAACCAGTCTTTCCCCGGAGGAAGAGGCCGTGTTTACCGAGCGCACGGACGCCGAAAACAAGGCTTACGCTCGTGAGCAGAATAAGCTGGTGGATGAAGAGATAGCCTATAAGAAGCAGCAGTATGAGCTCTATTGGCGTTGGGTGGAGCATCTGGGTAAGGAAGTCGCTGACAAACAATTCGCCGACCTCCTGACGGGAGGCAGGTCGTTTGCCGAATATGTCAACAAGGAGATGGGCAAGCTCACGATGAACGATGACGGCACCGTCCGCGATTCATCCAGCCGCTCCGAGGCAGACAATAACCGTCTGCTCGCTTTCTCTTCCCAGCAGCAGCAGATCCAGCAGTCCAAGTCTGCGATGGATCTGTATTCCGATTCGCTGAACCTGGCCCTGGAACGCGCAACGAACCTGGCCGAGAAGATAAGTGTGATTGCCGATTACAAGGAACGCCTTGAAAGCGGTGAGTTCCACCTGAACGCCGATGAGACGGTCACGGCACGGGCCGGGCTCGACCAGCAGGATGCCGACTACCAGAAGGAGCTGAACACGAACCTTCTGGCCGAATACAAGACCTACGAGGAGCAGAAGCTTGACATCCAGAAGCAGTTTGCTGCACTGAGGAAGGCGGCGGAGGACGAAGGGAACGAGGAACGCCTTCGTTTGGTCAACAAGGGTGAGCAGGAAGCCCTGTCCGCCCTCAACGCACAGATGCTGATGCAGACCGAGAGCTGGAAGAATCTTTTCTCCGACCTCGACAGCCTCACCGTGGAGGAAATCGACAAGCTGGTGAGCGAGATCCAGGAAAAGATGAACACGGCTGACCTGAAGCTGAACCCGGCTGACATGAAGGCCGTTCTGGACAGGCTCGATGAGGCCAAGCGGAAGATTCTCGACACCAACCCGTTCAAGGCCCTTGGCCGCGCCTTCAACGATGTGTTCAACACCGTGAAGAAAGGATCCAAGGAATCCGGTGATACCGTCAAAAAGAACTGGAAGAATCTTGCCGATGCGGTTGACGGCTGCTTCGACTTCGTGACCGACGCCATCGACAGTTGCGATGTGCTTGGCGACCTTATCGGAGAGAATGGCCGGGCCACCATCAAGATGATCCAGGGCATCACCACAGCAGGTATCGCTATGGCATCTGCTATCGCTATGGCAGAAAAGAGCAGCGTGATTCTTACGGCCATCTCCCTCGCATTGCAGGCAATCCAGTTCATCGCCCAGATCTTCGACAACAACGCCGAGATTGACGCGATGATTGAGGGGCACCAGAAGGCTATCGATAAGCTCGAAACAAGCATGGAGAGGCTTAAGAATGCTTTCAACAAGACTTATTGGGTGCTTTCTGATGAAGAGCGGGCTGACATGGAGAAACGGATTGAGCTATATGAGTGGATGGCTAACTTCACGCTTGGCGAAGAGGGGTGGCTTAAAATGCCGAATATGGCAACCATTGATAAATCTGAGCTCAGAAAGTATTGGACGATAGATGAACTCCGGGGGTATTATGACCTTATCTCAAAAGGAGACATCTTCCTACAGTATGAGAAACAGCGTGAGAATCTGGTCATGCAGCAGCAGGAGCTGATTAAATCCATAGAGGATGAGATGAAGCGCAGAAATCCTGACTTTGATCAGATTGCTGAGTGGCGGGAGAAAATCATCGAGCTTGACGAACAGCTGGCCCAACTCGAACAGGACATGATTGAGACCCTTGCGGGCATTGACGTCAAGAGCGCCATCGATGAGTTCGGGGATGCGATATGGGATGCCTGCACATCGGGCGGAGATGCTGTGGAGGGCCTGGGTGAAAAGATTCAGGACGTGCTGAAGAATGCCGTCAAAGAGGCGCTCAAGCGCCGTTTTCTGGCGAAGGGCGTCAGCGACGCTGTGGAATATCTGGGCCAGGCGATGGAGGACAGCACCCTTACGGATGAGGAAAGGCAGCGCTTCACCGACATGGCCAATGCCGCCGGGGAGCAATACAGGATTGCCATCGAAGCCCTTGGCGATTGGGTCAAGTCTGTTAGCGAGGACGGCGAGGACGCCATGACTGGTGCCGCAAGGAGCATCACCGAAGAGACGGGCAGCATTCTCGCCGGACGCGCCAACGCTGCCATCATCAACCAGTCCCTCCAGATTGATATAGCCCGGCAGCAGCTCGCATACCAGGCCCAGCTCGTAGCCAATACGGCTCTTGCCGCCGAACGCTTGCAAGCTGTCGATGAAACGCTCCGGCGCATCGAAAACTCCGGCTCTTCTCTTTTGTCACAAGGAATCAATTAAATCAAGACCAAGACATGGATACCACCTTGAAATTATACCTGCCATTCGATGAAGTCAGTGAGGTGAACGAAGCTGTCGTGACCGCCGATTTCTCGAAATACCGTCACGACGCCACCATTACCGGGGATGCTGAGCTGAAAGCTGGCGGTGCCGTGCTTGGCCAGGCTCTCGTGCTGAACGGCGGCGAAGCCGTGACTGACTATGAGTTGCCGTGGAGCCAAAACTTCACGCTGGTCTGCTGGGTTAAGCCAACCCAGAACATGGTCGGCTGGCTGCTGAACTTCACGGGCAGCGGAAACTACTTCGAGCAGCTCTTTGACGTCGTTCCCGGGGAATGGCATTCCTTCATCTTCGTCCGCAACGGCAACACGTTCACAGTGTACATGGACAGGCGTGCCGTCTATGTCGGGGAGATGAGCGCAAACCCCATCGGCCTTGCAGTCAGCGAGCCGGGACTGTTCGAGAGCAACGCTTCCGTCGATGAGGTGATGGTCTATGAGAGGGCCTTGACAGCAGAAGAAATCATTAAAATCAAAAAGGGTATGGACGATGTTGAATACTACGTTGATGGCGTGAACTTCAAGCAGTTCGGCGTTTACGTTTCGGAATCGACCGGGCTTGTTGGCCAGTTGAAACGGAAGGAAGGTCTCACCGTGGAATGGCCGGACTATCACGGCAAGGTGGTTGACCGCCAGAATCCCCGCTATGAGGAGCGGAAAATCTCGCTCACCTGCTTCATAGAGGCAGAGAGCCGACAGGACTATGTTCAGAAGGCCAACGCCTTCTTTGAGGCTTTCCGTGCCTCCGGGACGCAACGTCTCAAGGTAGAGTTCGACGGAACCACGCGCCCGCTGGTCTATGAGGTCTATATGAAGGATAGCGCCGACACCTCAAAGAAGTGGGGCCAGTACAACAGCGACCTGATGGTGGGCACCTTCAAGCTCGTGCTCGAAGAGGATGAGCCTGTCAAGAGGGTGGTTCGCTTCACCGGGACGGGCCCCGCCACGATTGCATATACCAGCCCGAAGCTCACAAACATCTATTGGGGTGACGGCACGCACACTTTCAACCTGAGCGGCGAGGTCTCCCAGTCCCACACCTATGCAGAAGAGGGAACCTATGACATCATCGTAACGGGGGTGATTGAGAACATCACTGGCTTCACGACCAACGGGATTGTGATATGGAACAAATTACAATAACGAAGCGGGACGGGACGCAGATCCTTGCGTATTCCAAGGCCCCGTTGATCTCGCCCACGACGGCAACCCAGAATACCATGCTGATGAGTGACGATACCGTCTCGCTCACGCTGGTATCTTCTGATGTGCTTTCCTTCGGCAAGGGTGACAAAATCAACATCGGGGGCTACGAATACAAGATTCGGACTACTCCGACCAGAACGCTTCTGAGTGATAATAACTTCCGTTACGACCTTACTTTCCACGGCGCCCTGTACGACCTGATGAAGTGCCAGTACCGCGATGCAGACATTCACGGGAACAGCAACAGGGTCATCTTCGAGCTGACATACACGCTGAAGGAGTTCGTCTGGGTGATCGTCTGGAACATGCAGAGGGCGTGCCCCGGCGAATGGGACTTTGACGACGAGAACTGCCCGGACACGGAGCCGATGACTATCAGCTTCAACAAGCAGAACTGTCTCAACGTACTGCAGTCGCTCTGCGGCAAAGACCGCTACAACCTTGATTTCCTCATCACCCAGTCGGAGGGCGTCAAGACTATCCACATCGGACATTTCGGCTCGGTGATCACGCCTCCCGGCGGGGCCGATTATTTCGAGTACGGCAAGGGCAACGGCCTATACAAGCTTACCGAGAAGAAAGTGGATGACCGCTCAGTTGTCACGCGCCTTTGGGTGGAGGGAGGAACCACCAACATCCGTAGCGGCTACCGTGGTTTCTGTGAGCGTCTCCAGCTCCCTTATCCGAAGCGTCTGAACAAACACAGGCATGTCCTTTCTGACGGTACGGTGATCGAGCCGCAGACCGAGCAAATCGGCCTTGAAAGCGACAGTGAGCGCTACTTTGAGGATCAGGTGCTGGCGGCAGCAGTCGGGACGGAAGAGGATACCCAGATCTTCGATCAGTGCTACCCTCACCGCACGGGGACTGTCAGCGCCCTGGGAGAGACCGTCTATGAGTTCATCGACAGCTCGATGGACTTTGACCTGGCGGCAAAGAACAATGACGGAGAGACGCTCTATCTCATCCCAGGCACAAGTGCCAAGATCACTTTCATCACTGGCCTTCTGGCCGGGACGGAGTTTGAGTTGGCAGGCTATGACCACGAGACAAAGAAGTTCCGGCTCCTGAAATATACCGATGAACGCGGCCTTTCCGTCCCGACGGAGGACAGTGAGGCATTCCGCGTCTCCGTGGGCGACCGATACAAAATCACCGACATCGTGTTCCCTCAGACCTATGAAGAGGATGCGGAGGAAGATCTGTGGTATGCCGGGCTGGACGCCTTTCTGACGGCCAAGCAGCCGAGGGCCCAGTATGAGCTCACGCTGGACAGGAGCTATTTCCTTGACAATCTTCCGGCGGACAGCGACCAGCCTTTCTTCAAGGTAGGTGACTACATCCCCGTCCGTGACACCAGGTTCGGAATCCAAAAGAACATCCGCATCAGCAAGGTATCGCGCAACCTGCTCGTGAAACACGACTATACGCTGACGCTGAGCGACACGACGTCCATCGCCGTAGTCACACAGAAGCTCATCGAGGTGCTGGAGACGAACCGGATCATCGAGACGAACCAGATCAAGGATCTGGCACGGTTGCGGCGTGCATGGCGCTTCACCGAAGAGCTGCGCGAGATGGTCTATGACCCGGACGGCTATTTCGACACCGACAACATCCGCCCGGCGAGCATCGATACGAACATGCTGTCTGTGGGCTCGAAGAGCCAGCAGTTCGTGTTGTCCGGCGTGATACTGCAAGCGAACTACGGCGGCAACAAGAACGTATTCTCCGCATCGGCGGGCGTCCTCTCGCACCTGACCATCGCCGAGGATTCGGTGGTACACTGGAACATGGCGGCGGCGCAGGTGACGCTGACCAGCAACAATGGCTACTATGTGTTTGCCAAGTGCCCCAAGGAAGGAGCGAACGGCGTCTGGTATGTTACGCAGGAGCAGCTTCGTGTAGAGAACGAAAGCGACCCGAACAATTACTATTTCCAGGTGGGCATCATCGGCTCCACCAACGGCACGTTCCGGGACTTCATCACGACATACGGCTTCACCCGCATCAACGGCAATACCATCACGACGGGTAAGATTCAGAGCGCAGGCGGGCAGAGCTACCTCGACCTGGACGGCAACCAGTTCCGGGTTGGCGATTCGGCAAAATATCTGGCCTGGAACATCAATAATGACGGGAAGCTCCGGCTAAAGGGCACCCTCGTGCAGTCTCAAGCCGGAACCGAGGCGCCCCTTCTCTGTAACCGTGGCGCCTATAGTAACCAAGCGAGATACTACTACGGCGACCTTGTGACCCATAACGGCCAGACGTGGTGGATGAGCAATACCACCGTCGAGTTCATCTCTGGCTATGCGCCCGCCGACGATTCGTCCTACTGGACAGTCTTTGCGGCCAAGGGCGCAAGCGGCCTGAGCGCCCTGTTCGCCGACCTGACGAATGAGATGGAGGGTATCGCGTGCGACAAAGACGGGAAGGCCCTCCAGGCTGTGTCCGTCACTACGACGGCGGCCATTTACTATGGCACCACGAAGCTGAGCCTCTATTCAATTTCCGTCTCCGGCCTGGCGACCGGGATGACGGAATCGCATTCCACGTCAACGGGCCTCATCACGATCACCATACCGAAGGGAACGACCGTCCCGACCAATCTGCCTATCACGATTACAGTGGCAAGCACGTTGGATCACGCTGACACGCGGACGCTCACCCTCACGCTGGCTGGCGTGCGCTCCGGAAAGGTGTACAGCCTTCTTCCGTCTGTCAGCGTCGTGAAGAAAAACAAGGCCGGGCAGTTCAATGTGAATACTGTGAGCTGCTCGCAGCTCTGCAACGGGTCTCCAACCTCTGACGGCACGATTACTTACTCTCTGGACGGTGGTGTGACGGAGCATTCCTATTCTTCGCCTATCGCCGTGACGGACATCACTTCCACGCTCACCTTCCTGCTTCGCATCACGATTGACGGAGGGAGCGTTCTTTGCGACCGCGAAACCATCCCTCTCGTGGAGGATGGCACGGACGGAACCAACGCCAAGCTGCTGAGAATCGAGGCGAGCTCTCTCTATTTCAGCTATCCGCCGGATGCCTCGACGCCCAATGAGACCGAGATCGTGCTTACAGCCGTCGTGCAGAACATTCCTGGCGCCACCTACGTGTGGAAATACCGTCGTGCCGGACAGTCTGAGTTTACGACCATCTCTGGGGCTACCAGCAGCACGCTGACCATCACCGCCGCCCAGATTGCGACATACTTCAGCACGGCCAAGACTTGCGAGTTCTCTGTCTCTTCCGGCGGCCTGGAGGACATCGTTTCCATCGTGCGCCTCTATGGCGGAACGAGCGCTATCAGCGCGTTCCTCACCAATACGTCGCACATCTTTCCAGCCGGGCGAACCTCCGCCTATGCCTCATCCGACACTTTCCAGGTGTTGGCATTCAAGGGTATCACGCCCGTCACGCCGATTATCGGAACGGTTGCGGGCTGCCCGACGGGCATGACGGCCACCGTTGACGGGACTACCATCACAGTCGTCGTCGGCAACAACCTCACGACCACCAGCGGACGCCTTACGATACCTATATCCGTCGAAGGGCAGAGCTTCGTGCTCTACTATTCGTGGTCTCTTTCCCTGACGGGCACGCAGGGCAAATCACCGCGTGGCCCGAAACTGTGGGTGCAAGGCACGTCGGACTATCAGGGCCGCTCCGATGACGTCGGCGACTTCTACGACATCGTGTACTTGATCGTAAACAACAAGCCGGAATACTACTATTGCGAGTATGCCACCTATGGCAACTATACGGCAGGAGGCACGAGCCCTGACAGTAATCCATGCTGGGTTGGGGGCGCCAATTTCTCGTTTGTCGCCACGGAGCTGTTTCTGGCCCAGGAGGCGAAGATTCAAAACCTCTACGTCGATAAGATTCTGACGACCAATGAGACGTCACCGAAGGCTGTCATCCAGATTGCCGAGAACCAGATGACCGTTTCCAACAGTGACGGAGATGTGAAGGTGAAGATTCACACCGGAACCATCACGTCCGGCAGTGGATCGGCGACCTATTCCCTTCAAACCAGGTCAACGAACCTGTATGACCCGAGCGGAACGAGACAGGGAACCGAGAATCTGAATCTTGGAAGCATCACCATCACTTCGGAAAACAACATTGTCAACGTTCCGTCGTTCACCATTGCTCAGGTGATCAGCCAGGCTGCAAGCGGCCTGCATGAGCTCTGGGTTGGCTATGTGCTGAAGTATGGCAATATCATCATCGAGCAGGGGGCGCTCAGCAGGGCGGGCAACACGATGAGCAAGACGATTGCCAGCAGGCAGATCTCCATGCCTATCGGCACGTATGGAATCGTCTTGCAGATTACCTACAAGTTTGAATCCAGCAATAGCGGCACCATCGCCACGGTGAGCGCAACGCCCGGATCCACGTCGAACAGCATCAACTATACCACGCAGATCTCCGAAATCGCCACGGACGGTATGCGCTTCCGCTACGGCACGGAGGGCCTTGCCGCAGACAGCAGCGGCTTCCGCGTGATTACAGGAGGCTCCGAATACCAGGTGCTGGGAAGCGGGGCTCTGAATAACCTTACCCCGGCGAAGAAACAGATCCTATGCACGGCATATCCGTCCTCACTGGATTCGGATGCCCTTTATCTAAAAGTATCGCAAGCCTGACATGCCGACCCTTGATAACATTCTTGAGGGCCGCATCAAGATTGGCGGCGTGACCTACAAACTTGATGAGATCAAGCATGGAGGGACGGGGAGGGTCATCTGGCCTACCGCGTATATCGCTACGCTCACACCGTCCTGGACATTCGCCGGGCAGTACACCCTCACCACCATCCCGGCGGCGGGAGGTACGGCCAATGTTACCTGGACGCTGACCATTGTCCGCGCATCAGACCATGTGCAGGTGTATTCCGGCGCCGTCACGCCTACTGTCGCCCTCAGCGACAGCACGAACTTCGGCTTTTCCTCGGGCGCATGGACGGCCAACAGCCGGGGACGCAACGGTATCAGCGGATCGTCCGGCACTACAGCTCCGACGAACCAGCCCGCACGCTCTTGCACCCTGACTGCTTCCTATACCACGACCTATAACGGTGTTTCCGTGTCTGCGACCTGCCAGGCTACGATGACGCAGAACAAAAACGATGCGCACGCAGGGACGGTCAGCTATTCCAACATCAGGCTCACACTGTCGAAATACAAGACATCTGGTTCCCCGGCCCCGGCATACAAGACTACGGATGCCACTGTCACGGCAAAGGCAGACCGCTCCACCCCCTATACCTTCGACAGCGGCTTGCAATATACCTACAACGAGGCGGATGCCGTCGGAAACAGCGGTTTCTCATTCTCGGCGGAGAGCAACTGGGCTTCCTTCAGCGGATCGTCTGTCATCGTAAACGGGCGGGGCACTGACAATGGCAATGCCCGGAGCCAGACGCTCACGGCAACGCTCTCGGCAGACACGACAAAGACGGCGACGGCGACGCTCTACCAGGCTGCAAACAAGAGGAGCGAGAAGAGCCGCGTCCTCAACTCATATTCCATTACCCTGTCGAGCGGATCCGTCGGAGCGGCCCAGAATACCATCTACGTGTATGGTACGGCGAACTATACCGTCACCTACCAGTGGCCGAGCGGTGCTCCTGACAGCACGGATTCTGATTCTGTCAGCCAGGCGCCGACATCCATTTCCACCAATCCCAGCGTCGGGAGCGGGAACATCAGCGTTGCGAACAGCAGCATCACCATCCCGGCGAACGATACGGGCAGCGCCCGCAGTTTCGCTGTTACGGCTGGATATGGCGGGAAGAGTGGCAGCGCTACCGTCCAGCAGGCGGCCATAACGTACACCTACGACACGCCCGTTGTCACTATCTCGTACCCTACTATCGGGGCTGCTGGCGGCACGGTATATCCGACCATCAGCTTCACGCAGAAGGTAAGGAGGGACGGCACGCAGGTAGGAACCATCTCCGGCTCATTGTCCAACGGCGCAACGAGCGGGTATGCCACGAACAGCGTGGACAGCAGTAATGTGTTTTTTGAGCTCACGACCAAGAGCGGCTCGGGCGTGAACGGCACCTTCAACTCCAGCAACTGTGGCGTGACCATCGCATCGAGGGGAACGACGCCCGGCGATGCCCGCATAGCGGCCCGGTACATCTATGTCAAGCTGAAGTGCAACGACCAGACGGGCGACAGCTACGACAATGGCGGATATGTCACCTGCTCGCAGGCGGCGAACACGGCAACCAACATCGCTGCCGTCTATACAGCCGTCCGCATCGTTTCTCTCTCGACGACGAACATAACAGATACATGCCTGGAAACGGCGGTTACGGCCTCTGTGAAGGCGACATGGACGGAGGCTGGTGTAAAGTATTCTGCCTTTGACGACGGCGATGCGACGGCGTTTACTGGCCTTACGCAGCACAATGATGAGGCGGTGAATGGCAGTTCTTCCCCGGCGGTCACGATGCGGTTGAACAATGATACGGATTTCTCCAACGCTACCAACCAGTTCAAGGTATCGAACCTGCACAACACCAGCCAAAAGACGCACAGCGTCGTGGCCAAGTTCGGCGGCTTGACCTCTGAGGCGGCCACCGTCAAGCAGAAGGCAGACCAGCAGAGCGACTGGCTTGCCCGGGACTACCTCGTTTCTGTCTCGCTCGGCACCAGCACCATATCTGCGAGCGGCGGTCAGGCGGCCATCTCCGCATCCGGTTCTCACACGAAGTTCAAGAAATGGCTCTCGGATAATACCGATGTATCCGGGACGGTCACTACTGGTGTGTCCGACACGCCAACGCTGTCCCTGGTCGGTCTGTCGAGCTCCGGTGTGTTCTGGATTGACGGAACGGCCCTCAAGCACCGTGACATGACGAACAACGAGACAACCGATAAGGTCAAGGTGCGTGCCACCAACGGCGGTCAGACGGCGGACACGGCGGAAGTGTCCGTGGCCAACGCCAAGTCCTACGGAACAATCTCGCTCACATGTGATACGGCCAATATCCCGGCGGCTGGCGCGGTCATCACGTTCACTGCAAGTTGCCCGATCACATGGACGAGCGGCTACAATGATCCCGGCCTCACCACTTCCGATTTCACTTTTGCTATATCATCCTATGGCAATCAGGGCAAGCGCACATACTCTCTCAACGGCAACTCCCTGACGATGGGAAGCCTCGGGACGAACCTTGTGAACTCGACAAAGACGACCACGATCACCGCATCCAAGACTGGCGTAGGCTCGAAGCCCGTCAATATCACGGAGGCGAAGAATGTCGTCACGAATAACTCCCTGGTCGTACAGTGGAATATATCTGGGTCTCCTATCAGCGGCTCAGGAGGAACGGCGCGTATTGGCGTAGATTCAGCCGCCTATGTCAGCACGTATTCATCCGGCGAACAGAGTTCCTCAAGCGTTTCGCCGGAAACGATCCTCGACAGCATCTCTGCCTCAGGTACGGGATTCTCCTATAGCCATGCGTCGGGTGCAGAATATGGCCAGGTGACAGCTACGCAGAACCCCAGCACAACAAATGCGAGAAGTTGCACGTTGACGGCTTCTTATGCCGGAAGCTCCGCGACGACGACTATATCGCAATACGCCTACGTTGTGGTTGTCGTTACCCAAGCATACTCCCTGCAAGGGTGGGTTGGTGAACCGACGTTTGGCATAAACCCGTACACCCTCGACCGCTACGTTCTGGAGTGCGGCGGTTCCATCCTCAATATCTACTATTCGTCCATAACCAGCGGGGCGGTCGGTAAGACATTCAAGGTACGCATCGATGTCCTCGGCGAAGGTCATGATATGATAGGAAGCGGAACATACTATTGTACAGATACATTTGCCGTCCCCTCATCCTCCGGCACGGAGTACGAATCCCTGAACGGATCATTCAGCTTTGAACCATCGGAAGTAGAGAACTACAGCTACATCCGATGCAGATTCTCCCTTGAAGGCGCTTCTGGCCAGAACCTCATCATGGCTGGCAACTACCTCGACCTCGACTTCTATTTATAGCCATGCTCAATATTCAAAACCTCACAAAGACCGTTGACTTCGACCTGATAAGCAGGGCGATGCACTTTGCGCTGGACGGCAAGCTTCAGCAGCGGACGCTCGTGAATGTCATCGAGCAGGACAGGACGCTCGACCGCCTGAGCAACGACGACTACGAGCTCCAGGCGCTCCTGTACCAGTCCGGCCTTGCACATGTGTATTCCCTTATCATCAGAAGTGGGACAAAACGCCCGGAGACCATCATCTTCCACGAATCCGTCCATCTGCTTCAATATGAATCCGGGCGACTTTCCATTGACCCGGTGACTGGCTGGGTGAAGTGGGAGGGGGCGCACTTCGACGCGAAAACCCCATATCGGGCAAGGCCGTGGGAAAAAGAGGCGTTTCAGGGACAGGACTTGCTTCAGAAGGCTTGGAGGAATGAGAAGAAAGCAAGGCGCAAGCAAAGGGGTGCTTGAAATAAAGATGTGTTCCGTAAACACAATTTTTATATTTTTGTAACTGCAACCATAAACAACACTGAGATGTACGAACTTACTATTTGCTCTCACGGCCAGATTACTGACCTGACCGACGGTTTCTCCCTGAGCGGAGGAAAGCCATTCTCGATCTTCCTGAAGCCGAAGCGTCCAGTTGCGGAAAACACTACCGTCAATTGCCGATGCCTTCACGACGAATCAATGTCACCCCTCCCGGTCATCGTCGGTGACTGGACGCCAGCGAAGATTCTCCAGCTTGGCGCAAACTCGGTCGATTTCTCGGACTTTGACCTCTACTGGGGCGCATCCAAATAAAACATCATACTATGGGACTTATCTTAGGCAGTGGCAATACGAAGCCACAATTTCCTTACGACCAGTGGTACGGTGTGCGGGGTGACTTCACCTCCACCGACAAAATCCTCACCCGGGTCGGCAGCCTGGATCTCCACCGTTCGCTGCCTATCCAGAGCAATGTCAAACGGTTTGTCGAGAATACCGACGGCACCGTGAAATACTATCTCCACCAGAACGATTCCCGCAAGCGCGATTCCGGCGCCGCCGCCGTTCTGGATTCCACCGACGGCAACGTGATGCTGGAGATTCCCGAGCATTACGTCCACTACGAGATCAACGGCACACAGTGGATCTACGCCATCTCTCAGTTCCCGCTTCCTGGGTTCGTCAGGGTTCCGAGGCGCACGATTTCCCCTTGGCTCGCCACGGTGGACAATGTGAACGACAAGGTGGTGTCCGGCTGCTTCCTCACGTGGAACGGCGATGCCATCGCCAGGGACGAAAACGGCCTCCCGGTGTTCACTGCAAACGCGGCACAGTTCAGGGGATGTGCCAATACGGCTGCCCATGACGGTACGGCGAAGTCCGGCCTCGGCATGGGGCGTACCGAAATCTCCAGAACTTCGATGCGCGGCAAGTGCGTCAATGGCAGCCATGTCGGCGCCTACAGGGCGTATAACACCCTCAAATGGCTGTTCCGCATCGAGTATGCCAACATGAACGCTCAGGATGCCTATAATTCATCGCTTACCCAGGACGGCTACCATCAGGGCGGCCTGGGCAACGGCACTGCCATAGCGAGTGCTACTTGGAATACCCACAACGCTTATCATCCGTACATACCGTCCGGCGTGACGGCTACGCTGGGCAACAATACTGGCATCGTGTCGTATGAGTGCAAGCTGTCACAAGGCGGCTCGCAAACGTTCCAGGTGCAAAGCTACCGTGGATTTGAGGTTCCGTTCGAGTATATCTGGCTGAACTGTGATGACATGCTGATTCACCACAGTCCGGACAGTGCACGGGCGCTGAGCGAGGCTTATGTCTGCGATGACCCCACGAAGTTCACCACTCCGTCGAACACCCAGGAGAATGTGCCGGACGGCTATTTCCTCCAGGCGACGCTGCCCCGTACTTCAACGTATATCAAGTCCGAATCGGTGAACGCCACGAATGGCTGGAGCTTCCCTACGGTGGCAGGCGGAAGCGGCAATTCCGGAATCTGCGATTATTTCTATCATCCAGGAGCGGACGCGGATGGATGGTATGCTGCCCTGTTCGGTGGGCTTGCGTCTATTGGTGCTTCTGCGGGCTTCGGGTCTCTGATTACGAATTACCGTCCTGCGGGTACGAATGCGTACATTGGGTTCCGCTTGTGCCGTAATTAGCGGCATACGGGGGCCCGGTGCCAGACTGTCCAGCGTCCTGGACAGTCTGGCAGCTGAAATATAACAACAGGTTGTGTGGGCGAGCTGCCCTGTTCGGTGGGAATGCGAATAATGGTGCGAATGCGGGGTTCGGGTATCTGAATACGAATAACCGTCCTGCGAATACGAATGCGAACATTGGGTTCCGCTTTTACCGTTTGGAAGTTTCGTTTATAAATAGTGGAAAAAGAGGGTTAACCTCACAGACGCCCACAGACCTTACCTCACAGAAGCTATCGGCACTGCTGATAGTTGGTAGAAAAATGAGAAAGTAGAATCGGTGTGAGTAAAGATATTGAAAGCTCTGATTTGAGCCAACGGCACAGAAACTTCAATACAAAGGCGCTGGCGTATTGCTATGCCCATCGTCAGGAGTACATAGATTACTCTGACATGGAGCCGAAGATGCTCTATGTGGAAGGGACTGGAAAGCTCGCCATTGCGCGAGCAAAGAAGATGGGAGACTTCTACCATCTGTTCTATGATCCCGACACGCTGACGAAGGCACAGTACAAGGCCCAGAAAGGCAAGAAAGACCGTGATGAAATCCGTGAGTTCAACGAACATATCACGGAGCGGCTGCAAGAGTTGTGGGAGATGATCTATTACCAGACCTACGTTCCCGGAGAGTACAAGGTACGCAGGATTCTGGAGCCGAAGGAAAGATGGCTGATGATAGCCCCTTTCTTCCCTGACAGGATCATCCACCATGTGGTTATCGAGGTGCTCGGGGAGCACTGGCGGCATATCTTCATCGAGAACACCTATGCTTGCATCAAGGGTCGCGGCCTCCACAAGTGCATGGAGGATGTGCACAAGGCGCTGGTATTGGACAGGGCGGGAACGCGGTACTGCCTGAAAATCGACATCCGCAAGTTCTACGACAACGTGGATCATGCGATGCTGAAGCGGATAATCCGGTTCACGATTTCAGACCCGCAGGTTTTATGGCTGCTGGACACCATAATTGACAGCAACGGCAGCGACAAAGGTCTGCCAATAGGAAACTTCACGAGCCAGTACCTGGCCAACCTTTACCTGTCATACCTTGACCACTTCGTTAAAGAAGTGCTTCGCGTCAAGTATTATTATAGGTATATGGATGACATGGTGGTGCTGGATGGCAGCAAGGAAAGGCTGCATTGGCTTCTGGACATGATCGGCCTGTTCGCAGGCGCCGAGCTGAAGCTGGAGATAAAACCGGACTGGCAGATATTCCCGGTGGATGACAGAAGCATTGACTACGTTGGTTTCAGGCAGAACCACTACGGCATACTGCTCAGAAAGGGCATCCTGCTGAGGTTCTACCAAAAATGGAACCGTGTGAAGGAAAAATACCTCATCGAGGATGAGGATGATTTTAAGCACCTCTTCTCATCTGAATATGGCTGGATAATCAGATGCTCGGAGGAACACAGTGAGTTTATTTTAACCAAATGTATCAACGACAATGGAAAACAAAGGACAACTGGTGACGGGCCTGATTGCGGACGAAAGACCCGAGACTATCGAGGATCTGAAAAACGGTCGAGGCACCGTGAACTACAACCACAACATCCAGGAGATTCTGGTCAAGGAAGAGGAAGGCGGATCGTGGGAGATCGTGACCGACCCGGAGGAGGCCACGGGCACGAAGTTCATGTACGACTGCCTGCGGGTGGAATACCCGATTACGAGGAATAACATCCTTGCCACCCTGATCACCGCCAAGTATGACGCGAATACGGAAAGCAAGCTGGTGAACGACTACCAGGCTGCCATGATCGGCATTCTTGATGAAAGCTTCAAGGAGCCGTACATCGCATTCTTGCGTGACCGACTGGTCATGAAGCAGATGGTGGAGAATGATTGCGTACCGATTGGAATCCCCGAGAAGTTATGATAACCGATTTTGAGGAACCGACTGGTCAGGTAGGCGATGAGAGCCTGTTCGATTGCGACTACTGCTCAATCGACGATGTGATAAACAAGGTTCTCATCTTCAATGGTGTGACAGAGCGGGAAACGGAGAATGGCTTGCGGACGCTCATCGCTTTCGATGACGGCGGCACCTGGCGGAGCGCATTCTTCACTGAGAGCAAGAAACTCAAGTCCGTGGTGAACGACCCGGAACGGGTATGGCCTTTCAGGGCCATCATCAAGGTGGTGAGGATGAAAGACCTCACGGGTTTCAAGTTCTGTTCACCCAAGACGGGCATCACCCAGGAGGATGTCGCCAACTTCCAGTTCTACCAGAAAAACAAGTTCAGGAGAAATGGCTATGGGAGATCTTAATGGCGTTACGGATGTTGCCGAGCACATCGGGAACCTTGGGTTCATGGTGGTGACGGCTGCATTCTTCCTGGTGCTGTCGGCATTGATGATGATAGGATGCTTCCGATGGTTTCGCAACATCATCAACAACATGCTTGGCAGCAACCAGAAGATGATTGGCGACCTGCTGGAGGAAACGAAGAGCCAGAATGCAATGCTCGGTGACATTTCGGAGGCTTTGCGCCCCGATACGCAGTTGCGCATCAAGCACACGAGCAGCGCTTTCTTCGACCTGGCGGTTGAGCGGGTATGCCGTCTCATCACTCAGGTGAAGCGTGAGAACCACATCGCAGATGTCGCAACCACGAGGCAGAAAATCCACACGCTGCTACAAAACATGCACGATGATCGGCGCAGCAAGTTCGACACTTATACCTATAGGGGCCGCAAGCTGTCCGACTATACCAACCCCGAATGGGTGGGCTGGGTTGCCGAGGTCTTTGAACACGAGGTCTATCGTGACCCCGAGAATGAGAGCCTCACACGTACAAACGTGGAATCCGTCTATGGACGTATCAAGTTGGATTTGTATCACAGAATGAACGGACTATGAACAAACAGGAAGTAATTGTTATTCTGGGAACGGCACACCTTATCACAACTCCCGGAAAGCGTTCGCCGGACGGGAGGCTCAGGGAGCCGTTCTATTCCCGCGAGATTGTCAATCGCGTAGAGGCCGAGCTTCGGCGTCGCGGCTATGTCGTGATGGTGGATTACAGGCCGATGGAGCCAAGCGCAGACATGAAGTCGAGCGCATGGATGACCGAGATGAACCGGGAACTGAACCACCGTGTCAGCTTCGTCAATGGCGTCTGCTCAAAGAACGGCGCCGGAAAATGCCTGTACGTAAGCATCCATGTCAATGCCGCCGGGAACGGTGAGAAGTGGCTGGACGCTCGCGGCTTTTCGGTATATGTGTACACAGGCGCCAGCCAGAAGAGCCGGAAGCTCGCGCAGCTCCTTTACGATGAGGCGGAGAAACTCGGACTGCAGGGGAACAGGTGGGTACCGGAAGAGCGGTACTGGAAGGCTAACTACAAAGTTCTGAAAGAGACGTCGTGCCCGGCGGTACTCACGGAGAATCTTTTCCAGGACAATCGGGAGGATGTGGACTACCTGCTTTCGGATGAAGGAAAGGAAGAAATCACGAAGTTGCATGTCCAAGGCATTGAACGTTACGTGTCGGAGGTCTTGTGATGAAAAAGTATCTGTTCATCGCTATCGCCGTGCTGCTCATTGCTGTTGGGGCGCTGGGCTACATCCTTACACTCCAGCAGCGGGAAGTGACGCGGCTGAAAAGCAACCAGGAGCATCTGCTTTCAGAAATGGCGGATCTCTCCGACACGCTCGGATACTACCGTACCAAGAGCGACGAATACGCCGTGAGCGTCGGCGTGCTCCAGCTGAGCAAGGCTGAGCTGGAGAGGAACTGCACACGGCTGAAGGCCGAAATCAAGGATCTCGGCATCAAGCTGAAACGGGTGGAGGAAGCGGCCACGACGGCCACATCTACTCAGGTGCAGATCGTGACGCAGGTTCGTGACAGCATCGTCTATGTCAGGGACAGTACGTCCTGGCGGCCAGATTCGTTGAAGTATATTCGCTGGCAGGATCCTTGGGTAACTTTCGAGGGCGAATTGAGGGGCGAAGAACTGAAGGCCCAGGTAGAGAGCCGGGACACGCTTATTCAGATCATGCACAGGGTTCCCAAGAAATTCCTTTTTTTCAGATGGGGGACGAAGGAGATACGGCAGGAGGTCAAGACGAAGAATCCCCATACCATTATTACTTATACGGAGACCATCAAGGTTCAATGATTTTTGTGTTTCGGAAAAAAGGTGTAACTTTGCACCGTCTGAATTACGATAGCTCTGTAGTCAGGCGTTGCATTTAGTGGAGCCCGGGTGACGCTCAACCCCGGGCTTTTTTATTGAAAAATGGCCGAATTTCGACAACTATTCTACAAAAATAAGATTCTTTCGCCTAACGGACTGATAATCATCGCATGAAACGGAAGTTTCCTAAACCTTAGATGGCGGTTCGATTCCGCCCGGGGCTACGAAAAAAGCAGGCATACGCCTGCTTTTTTCGTAGCCCGAAGGTCGCGCTTCGCGCGTCTTACAAAGCCAGCAGGATGAGTTCCATGATGGCGCGGCCACCCTGGTAGAGATGGTCACCGTGTTTGTCCCGGAAATAGGTGACATTGGTGTAGCCGGCTTCGCGGAGTTCTTTCCTGAAACTGTCTGTAGATACCACCGGGACATAATGATCTTCCGCTGCGTGACGGAGATAAATCTTCAACCCCTTTGGCAGGGAATGCCGGTCAACGATGACTTTCAGCTTCTTGAGATGTTCTGTCAGACGCCGGATCTCCGGGTTCCGTTCCGGAGTGAACCAGTCCGGATGCATGTAGACGTGCAGGTCCCGCCCGTATTCTTTTGCCAGCTCCGTCATATCGGATTCGCAGCTGGACAAGCGTTCGAAATCTTCGAGCACCTTTCCTTGGAGAAGCTGGCTGTAATCCAGGTTCAACCCTCTCCACCGGTTCAGGCTTCTGGCGATGGCCGGATACAGCAGGTATTCGTTGACTCCCGCGGCGATGGCCGCTTCGATCGTCAAGGCCGGATCGTAGACGCCGCCGCCCAGATACAAGGCATGGGGCTTGACCTTGAGTTCGGGATGGGCGTGGTAATGGCAGGCTGTGGCCAGCGCTCCGGCCGCTCCCATAGAATAACCATAAACAATGGTCCTTGCAGGCAGTTTGCGTGGCTTTTCCAATGAATCCAGGTATTCTTGCGCGGCCTGCCGGAAATGGACCGACGTCAGGGCGACGTTTTCAAACATCAGCAGGGCGACGACCTCATCCTGCGTGGCGCCGTAGCCGATGGTGTCGGGCATCAGGACGGCATAACCCCGCATGGAAGGAAAACACTCCAGCGCCCATTGGTGGACGGTGCCGGCTATAGGCTTTTCCCGGCACATGGGTGACACGCTGATGACGCCCCTGAGCCGACCTTCTGGAAGCGCCAGCAGACCGGAAGCGATCACTTCTTTTCCGTCAGGGTCTTCCGTCCGGTAGTTCAGACAGACGAAATGGACGTTCCGGCCTATACTGCCCATGAACTTGATAAAGAACGCGTAGTCGGCCGGATCAAGGACGCCGGGATAGGTTTCGAACGCTGTATTGAACTGTTCGAATGGCGTCATCACCCGATCGTACGTGACGGAGACCAGGCGCTGCTGGGCATGAGCCTGAAAACAGAGGCTCAGCAGAAGGACAAGCATGAACAGTCGGGATCTCATGCGACGGGAGGGGATCAGGTACGGGCAGGATGGTATTTCAGGATGGTATCCTGCCATTTACGACTATCTATATGGGTGTATATTTCGGTGGTGAGGATGCTTTCGTGGCCGAGCATCTGCTGGACGACGCGCAGGTCGGCGCCGTTTTCCACCAGATGCGTGGCGAAACTGTGGCGGAAGGTGTGCGGCGAGATGGTCTTGCGGATGCCGGCGGCTGCCGCCTGCTCCTTGACGATGTTGAATACCGTGATGCGCGAGAGCTTTCCACCGCGCTGGTTGAGGAAGAGGATGTCTTCGGCAGCTTTCTGCACGGGGCCGGCGTCACGTACCTGCCGGTAGAGACGGATGGCCTTGACGGCCGGCTCGCCGATGGGTACCAGGCGCTGTTTGCTGCCTTTGCCGAAGACGCGGATGAACTGCTCGTCAAGAAACAGGTCCGAAATCTTCAGGCCCACCAGTTCGCTGACACGCAATCCGCAGGAATACAGTACTTCCAGGATGCAGCGGTTGCGGTGTCCTTCGGGCTTTGACAGATCCACGCTGTCGAGGATCGCCAGGACTTCTTCGACAGAAAGGACCGTTGGCAGGTAAGGGTTGATCTTCGGGGCGGAGAGCCGGTCGCAGGGGTTTCCGGAAGGGAGCGATCCTTCTGCATCGAGGAAACGGTACAGGGCCTTGACCGAACTGACGGCGCGGGCCTGCGAGCGTTTGGTCACACCCGCATCGACCAGTTGTGCCAGAAAGACGCTGATGTCTTCTGTCGTTGCCTGGGCAGGCGCGACGCTCCGGCTGCGCAGCAGGCTGAAATATTTCTGCACGTCGGCGCAATAGCCGGCGATGGTGTTGGCCGACAGCGAACGTTCCAGCTTCAGGTAGTCGCGGAAGTCGAGCAGGGTGGTTTCGTAGCTGTCAGCGTGATTGCGCATAAAATCTGCAATAGGGGGAGAGGCCGCAAGATGAGCATTTCGGCGCCCGGGCGGTGCATTCATAACGTCCGTGGAGGATGAGCCAGTGGTGGGCCCTGGCCCGAAGTTCTTCGGGAATGCCGGCTTCCAGGTCGCGCTCCACGGCATAGGGTGTCTTGCCGTCAGAAAGGCCGAGGCGGTGTGCCACTCGGAATACGTGGGTGTCGACCGCGATGACGGGCTCGTCGTACAACACGGATGTCACCACGTTGGCGGTTTTCCGTCCTACGCCCGGCAGGGTCATCAGCGCATCGATCTCACGGGGAATCTCACCCCCGAAATCATTCATTACCTTCTGCGCCATGGCGACCAGGTGCGCGGCCTTGCTGTTGGGGTAGGAGATCGACCGGATCAGCGGATAGACTTCTTCCGGCGTGGCGGCGGCCAGGGCCGCGACGTCGGGGTACTTTTCATAGAAGGCGGGTGTGGTCAGGTTGACCCGCTTGTCAGTGCATTGCGCCGACAGGATGACGGCCACGATGAGCTGGTAGGGCGAGTCGAAATGCAACTCGCTTGCTGCCAGGGGCCGGTTTTCGGCGAACCAGGCGAGGATAGGCCCGAAGGCCGGCTTATGCTTCGGCTGCGACTTCACGGCAGATACCGTTTTCAAGGGTGAGGACGCGGGCGGGGAACATGCGCAGGAGCAGCTGGTTGTGGGTGACCATCAGGATGGCAGTACCGTGACGGTTGATCTCGAAGAGCAGTTTCATGATGCCGCGGGCTGTGTCTTCGTCAAGATTGCCGGTGGGCTCGTCGGCCAGGATGAGACTGGGCTCGTTGAGCAGGGCGCGGGCGATGGCGGCTCGCTGCTGCTCGCCGCCGGAGAGCTGGTGGGGCATCTTATAGGCTTTGTGCTGCAGGCCTACGGCACCGAGCACGCGGTCGATGCGTTCGGCAATCTCCCCCTTGTCTTTCCAGTCCGTGGCTTCGAGGACGAAGCGCAGGTTGTCTTCGACCGTGCGGTCCATCAGCAGCTGGAAATCCTGGAACACGACACCCAGGCTGCGGCGGAGGTATGGTATTTGCTTACGCTTGAGGTTCGTCAGGTCGAAATTTCCGACGCGCGCCTCTCCCCCCAGGGGCGGATTCTCCCCGATGAGGGTGCGGATGATGGAAGTTTTTCCGCTGCCGACCTTGCCGGTCAAGTACACGAATTCGCCGGGATGGATGGTCAGGTCGAGATGGTCGACCACCACGACTTCTCCGTTGGAAATGTCGGCGGCGCGGAAATCGACGACGGGTGTAGCGTCAGGGTTCATAACGATGCTTTGATGCACAAATATAACTTATTTTACGTTATTTTACGTATTTTCGCATCATAGAACGATGAAAAGCGTGAGCGTATACCTGAGAACCGGTGCAGTGGCCCTGCTGCTGCTCCTGGCGGCGCTGCCTTCATGGGGCCAGGTCAAGGACCGGCAGCACTCCGACCGCCTCGAATCGGCCCGAAAACTCTATTACAGCGGATCTTACTATGCGGCGGAAAAAGCGTTCACCGAACTTGGCAAGGAGTCGTTGCGCACCCTTGACCGTTCGGAGATCGAAGCCTACAAGGTGATGTGCGCCATCGCCCTCGACAAGGTCAATGCAGAAGGACTGGTCAACACCTTCTGCAGCAAGTATCCCAATGCCCCGCAGCAGTCCATGGTCCGTGAGGCCCTGGCCTCGCGCTATTTCGATACCGGCAAATACGTGGAGGCCCTTGCCATCTACAATACCATTAATCCCAACCACCTCTATCGGAACCGTCGGACCGACTTCACGTTCAAGAAAGCCTACTGCGACATGCGGACAGGAGGATATGAACGTGCCCTGGAAGGCTTTGCAAAGGTGCTCGCCGGCCCCTATTCCCAATATACCGTCCCCAGCACCTACTACAAAGGCTATGTCCACTACATCCTCCAGCAGTTCGACCAGGCGGTGCCCCTCTTCGAGCAGGTGGGGAAAGACAACCAGTTCTCGCTGATGGCCGATTATTTTGCGGTGGAGAGCAAGCTGATGCTCAAGGATTACGATTATGTGATCAAGCACGGAGAACCGCTTTTCGGCCAGCTTGACAATGAGATGCAGAGTTCTCTGGCACGCATCCTCTCCGAGGCCTGGTATGAAAAAGGGAACCAGAAGGAGGCCCGCCGCTACCTGGACATCTACACCCAGAGCGGCGCCGAACTGAGCCGGAAAGACCATTATTTCTCGGGCATCATCTCGTATAGCCTCAAGTCGTGGCCGGCAGCCATCGAGTCGTTCTCGCACGTGCTGGGAGAAAATGACGAGCTCGGGCAGAATGCCTGGTACTACACGGCCAACAGCTACCTCCAGGTCAAGAACAAGATCGCTGCGCTCGATGCCTTCAAGGCGGCTTCGGAAAGCGATTTCGACAAGGTGATCCAGGAAGACGCCTTCTTCAATTTCGCGAAACTCTCGTTTGACGTGAACGCCGACATCTCGCCGTTCCGCACCTATATGGAACGCTGGCCCGACAGCGGCAAGGACGATATCATCCACAACTACATGGCTACGGCCTTCCTGCTGTCGAAGGACTACCGCTCCGCCGTGGAAGCCCTCTCCGCCATCCGCGTCCACACGCCGGAGTCTTCGACAAACCTGCAGAAAGCCGCTTTCCTGCGGGCCATGCAGCTCATCGAGGGGAAGGGCTACCGTGCCGCCGAACCCCTGCTGGAAGTGGCTGCATCCGCGGGCGAAAATCCCGATCTTGCCAATCTGGCGCGCTTCTGGCTGGCAGAGTGCTGCTTCCGCGACGAACGCTGGTCCGAAGCCATCGCCATCGGCAGCAGCCTGCTGGCCGACGATGCTTTCCGCAGCAGTTCCGAATACCCGCAGGCCCTCTACAACCAGGCATACAGTTATCTCAAGAGCGGCAACTATGTCTATGCCGAGAACAATTTCCGCAACTTCCTCAACGTGTCGGGAGAATACCAGCAATACGAGCGCGACGCCCAGACCCGCCTCGGCGACGCCTGCTTCATGCAGGGCAAGTATGCCGATGCCGCTGAAACCTACGAGAAAGTGTACGAGGCCGATCCGGCTTCCGACGATCTGTACCCCGTGCTGCAGTCGGCCATCGCCTACGGCCTGATGGGCAATGAAGCCAAGAAGATCGAACTGCTCAGGCAGGTGACGCGCCTCAACCGCACGGCGCCGCTCTATCCCCAGGCCCTCTTCGAACTGGGCCGCACCTATGTTCAGGCAGGCAAGAACGAGAACGCCACGGAGTGCTTCTACACCCTGCTCGGCATGAAGGGGAACGACTATTACACGAAGGCCCTGCTGGAACTGGCCCTGATCAATGCCAACAGCCGCAAGTACGACAAGGCGGTCGAATACTACAAGACCGTCGTGGACTACGCGCCCGATTCGCCGGAGGCCGAGGATGCCCTGGCCGGGCTGGAGAGTCTCTACCGGCAGCGCAACCAGCCGGAACTCTTCCTGAGCTATCTGGACGAGATCGGCCGCAGCGACATCAAGAGCGACGAAGAGAAAGAGCAGATGCTCTTCCATTCGGCGGAGCAACTGTACAATGCCGGCAACTGGTCTGCTGCCATCAACCCGCTGCAGCGTTTCATCGCGCAGTATCCGGCCAGCGGCCGTACGCCCCGTGCCACGCTCTATCTGGCCGACTGCCTGCGGCAGACGGGCCGCCTCGAATCGGCCGCCGACACCTATCAGAAGGTGACGGTGATGCGCGATCCCGCCTGCCAGGAAGAAGCCCTGAAGGCTTACGCCTCCATCAACTACGACCTGCAGCACTATGAGAAATCCGAAGAGGCCTGGCGCCAGTTGATTGAGCGTACCCGTGACGGCAACGTCCGTCAGGAGGCCTGCCAGGGCCTGATGCGTGCGGCTTACGGCGCAAAGGATTATCCGGAGGTGATCAGGTCTGCGCAGATGGTGGGAACGCGCGAAGCGCGCTTCCTGATGGCCAAGGCGCTGCGGAAGCAGGGCGAACGTGCGCGGGCCGGTGAAGTCTTTGAAGAGCTGGCCGCCAACCGCGATGACGCTTATGGCGCGGAGAGTGCCTACATCCTGATCCAGGATGCCTTCGACCGCGGCGATTTCAACGAAGTGCAGGAAGCGGTCTATGCGTTCTCCGACTCGGGTTCCGGCCAGGTTTACTGGATGGCCCGCTGCTTCATCGTCTTGGGCGACTCTTTCGCGACCCGTGGTGACAAGGCGCAGGCGGAAGCTACGTACAACAGCATTCTGGACGGCTACCAGCCTTATGGTGAGGGCGACGACATCCTCGACCAGGTCCGTACCCGTCTGAACCAGCTTAAAAATGTGAAGTGATGAAACGGATCCTCTCGATATTCAGCCTGTTATTCGTCCTGCTCCCGCTCCGGGCGCAGGTGGCCACGGTGGAAGTGAGCCGCCCCTACGACGTCAATCTCGACGGCATCCAGAAGCCGGCCATTCCCGTTTACGTCGATGATTCGCTTCATCGTTTCGACGTCCATTTCGACTACTCGATCTTCAACCGCCCGTACAGCGACCTCTACGATTTCACGCCTTATGAAACCATCCAGCTGGCGACGGTAGGCGCCAACCGCACGCCTTTTGTCTTCGGTCGCTTCGGCGCCCAGTATGTGCCGGGTGACCGCGGAATCATGCCGGCCGGCGAGCTCTATCTGCAGACCAAGCCCAAGAACGGTTTCTGTTCGGGTTTATATGGCCGCCACAATTCGTTCTTCGGCGACCTGGGCCGTGGCTTCAGTGCTGATCCCATTCTCCAGACGGCCCGCATGCAGAATACCGTGGGCGGCGACCTGACCTATGACTGGGCGACCGGCGAGCTGATGTTCGACGTCAAATACGATTTCGACCGTTATCAGTACACGGCCGAGGATCCCTGGGAACGGTCCCTGCACCGCAACAACAGCCTGACGGCTGCCGTCAATCTGAATTCAGCCCAGAAAGAGGAGAACACAGTCTATTACGACGTGACCTTCTCGTACCGCAATACTTTCAAGGCCTTCACGACAGCCGACATCTACCGCAGTCCCGACACGACCCGTCTCCGCGAAGGGTTCCTGAAAGTGAACGGCTACGTGGGCGCCTCGTTTGAAAAACACCGTATCTACGTGGACATGAACATCGAGTATGCAAGTTACAGCGGCGTACACGATTTCAATATCGGCGTGGTCGAGTTTTCGCCCATCTACCAGCTGAACCTCAAGCGCTTGAAAGCCAAGCTCGGTGTAAAGTTCGGCAGCCGCTACAGCATTCTGGGCGAAATCGAGGAGCCGGGCCTGGACCTGTCTGCGCGCAGCAGCATCTTCCCCGACTTTGACATCCGCTATACGATTATTGACAAGGCCCTCTGGGCGCACGCGGTGGTGACGGGCGGCAACGACCTGAATCCCTATTCCCGCATGATCGACGACTGCCCGATCGTGCTGCCGACCTGCAGGATGGACTTCGGTTCCCGTCCGCTCGACGCTACCTTGACGCTCGAAAGCGTGATTAGCGGACGACTGGGCATCGAGCTGGAAACCAATTACAAGATCTACCGCAACAAGATGATCTTCACGCCTGTCTATTACGGTTTCAACATGACCCAGATGTTGCCTTCATACCGCAATGTCGACCAGTTCTCCGTGCAGGGTCAGGTCATCTGGCGCTCACAGGACCTGACTTTGGGCGGCCGCCTGCGCTATGCCAGCTACAAGGACAGTTACGAGCGGACGGTCGTGACAGAGATGCCGAAGCTCACGGGCGATGCCTTTGTGCGCTACAATTACCGCGAGCGGCTCATCGCCCAGCTGGAGTGTACCTGGCGCAGCGCCACGAGCGGCAACATCAACATTGCAGATGATATTGTCGACCGCTATCAGGTACCGTCCGTCCTGGATGTGGATCTCAATGTCAACTATCTGATCAACAAATATATTACTGTTTTCGGCAAGGTCGGCAACCTTCTCAATCACCGCAACCAGTACATGCCGCTCTACCTGGAGCCCGGACGCAATTTCGGCGGCGGTATCTGCTTGAATTTCTAGCGCTTCAGAAGCTTGAAAAAACGGCGGAAAAACTAGGTTTTTCCGCCGTTTTTCGTTATCTTTGTCCGTTTATATGAAGATAGTTTTTTAATGGAACAGAACGAAACCTATTCGGCCGACAGTATCCAGGTGCTGGAGGGTCTCGAGGCGGTGCGCAAGCGCCCTTCGATGTACATTGGAGATATTGGTCCTCGTGGTCTGCATCATCTTGTATATGAGGTGGTTGACAACTCTATCGACGAGGCGCTGGCTGGCTACTGCGACAATATCGTCGTAGTCATCAATGAAGACAATTCGATCACGGTATCCGATAACGGCCGCGGCATCCCGACCGGCATGCACGAAAAAGAGAAGCGCAGCGCCCTCGAAGTGGTGCTGACGGTCCTGCATGCGGGCGGCAAATTCAGCAAGGACAGTTATAAAGTCTCCGGCGGTCTGCACGGCGTGGGCGTCTCCTGCGTCAACGCGCTTTCGACACATCTCAAGGCCGAGGTACATCGCGAAGGCAAGGTCTTCGTGCAGGAATTCTCGAAAGGCAAGCCGCTCTACGATGTGAAGGCCGTGGGGGAGGCCTCCGACACGGGAACCATCATCTCGTTCAAGCCCGATCCCGAGATTTTCACGGTCACGACGGTCTACGACTATGATACCCTGGCCGGCCGCCTCCGCGAACTGGCCTTCCTCAACAAGGGCGTCCGCCTCACCCTCCGCGACATGCGTCCGCGCGAGAAGGAGTACGACGAAAACGGCAACGAGATCCCGGCCCAGCCTAAGGAGGAAGTCTTCTATTCGGAGCGCGGTCTCATCGAGTTCGTGCAGTATCTCGACGGCGTGCGCATGAAACTCACCGAGAAACCGATCTACCTGGAGACCGACAAGGTCATTCCCATCGAGATCGCGATGCAGTACAACGACGGTTTCAGCGAGAACGTCCACTCATATGTCAACAACATCAACACCATAGAAGGCGGTACGCACCTGAGCGGTTTCCGCCGCGGCCTGACCACCACGCTCAAGAGCTACGCCGACAAGAACGGCCTGCTCTCCAAGCTGAAATTCGACCTCGACCCTTCGGACTTCCGAGAGGGTTTGACCGCTGTCATTTCGGTGAAAGTCGCCGAGCCGCAGTTTGAAGGACAGACCAAGACCAAGCTGGGCAACAGCGAGGTCATGGCTGCCGTATCACAGGCGGTGAGCGCCGCACTCGAGCAGTATCTGGAAGAGAATCCGAAGGATGCCCGCGCCATCGTCGACAAGGTGGTGCTGGCCGCCACTGCCCGCCACGCCGCCCGCAAGGCCCGCGAGCTGGTGCAGCGCAAGACTGTGATGTCGGGTGCCGGCCTGCCGGGCAAGCTGGCCGACTGCTCCGACCGCGATCCGGCCAAGTGCGAGCTCTTCCTCGTGGAGGGCGACTCTGCAGGCGGAACGGCCAAGCAGGGCCGCAACCGCCAGTTCCAGGCCATCCTGCCGTTGCGCGGCAAGATCCTCAATGTGGAGAAAGCCATGGAGCACCGGGCTTTCGAAAGCGAGTCAATCCGGAATATCTACACTGCGCTGGGCGTGTCGGTCGGTACCGAGGAAGATCCCAAGGCGCTCAACATGACGAAGCTCCGCTACCACAAGGTCATCATCATGACCGATGCCGACGTGGACGGCAGCCACATCGCCACGCTGATCCTGACTTTCTTCTTCCGTTACATGCCCGACCTGATCCGCAGCGGCTACGTCTATATCGCCACGCCGCCGCTCTATCGCGTGAAGAAGGGCAACGTGGAGGAGTACTGCTGGACCGACGAAGAGCGCTCCGCTGCCATCGAGCGCATCGGCAAGGGCAAGGATACCGGCCTGCTGGTCTCGCGCTACAAAGGTCTCGGTGAAATGGATGCCGAGCAGCTCTGGGCCACGACCATGGACCCGGAAAAGCGTATCCTGCGCCAGGTCCAGATTGAAAACGCGGCCGAGGCCGACCGCATCTTCTCGATGCTGATGGGCGACGACGTCCCGCCGCGCCGCGAGTTCATCGAGCAGAACGCCAAATACGCCAACATTGATGCATAATTTCTAAAACCCGAATACATACAATGGATATTTTCGAGAGAATCGCCAAAGATTCCGGCGGCCCGCTGGGCCAGTATCGCGACAAGGCCTTCGGCTATTTCATGTTTCCGAAACTGGAAGGGGAACTGGGACCGCACATGCGTTTCCAGGGAGAGGAGGTACTCTGCTGGAGCCTGAACAACTATCTGGGCCTGGCCAATCATCCTGCCATCCGCAAGGTCGACGGTGAAGCCGCCGCCCGCTGGGGCCTGGCTTATCCGATGGGCTCTCGCATGCTCACCGGTCATACCGCGCTGCACGAGCAGCTGGAGCGCGAGCTGGCCGAATTCGAGAAGAAAGAAGATGCATTCCTCTTCAACTTCGGCTACCAGGGCATCGTCTCGACCATCGATTCGCTCATGTCGCGTCACGACGTGATCGTCTATGACAACGAATGTCACGCCTGCCTGCTCGACGGTATCCGTCTGCACGTGGGCAGCAAATACAAATATCGCCACAACGACATCGCGCACTGCGAGAAGATCCTCGCCCGTGCCTGCAAAGAGGCCGAAGAGGCCGGCGGCGGCGTGCTGCTGATCACCGAAGGCGTCTATGGCATGACGGGCGCACTGGGCATTCTCGACCAGATCGCCGCGCTCAAGAAGAAATACAGGTTCCGCATCCTGATCGACGATGCGCACGGTTTCGGTGTCATGGGCCCGCACGGCCGCGGCACTTCCGAGCACTTCGGCGTGATGGACGAGATCGACCTCTACATCGGCGCCTACGCCAAGAGCATGGCCATCATCGGCGGCTTCGTGGCCGGTCCGCACGCCATCATCAACTACCTGCGTTACAATCTCCGCTCGCAGATTTATGCGAAGGCGCTCCCGATGCCCATCGTGGCAGGCTGCCTCAAGCGTCTGGAGATCATCCGCGGTCCTGAGGGCGACGAGCTCCGCAAGAAGCTCTGGACCATCACCCGCGCGCTGCAGGACGGCCTGCGCAAGCGTGGTTTCGACATCGGCGTGGCTGAGGCCTGCGTGACGCCGGTCTTCATGAAGGGCAACCTGGCCCAGGCGACCAACATCCTGATCGACCTTCGCAAGAACTATCACATCTTCTGCTCGGTGATCACCTATCCGGTCGTTCCGGAAGGCGTCCTGATGTACCGCATCATCCCGACCGCCGCCCACACGCTGGAAGATGTCGAATACACGCTCAACGCCTTCGCAGAAGTCCGCGAAAAACTCAGTCAAGGCGTCTACGACGCCGACGACATCCAAAACGTCAGCGTCCGCTAGTAGCCGAGGTTCTCGCCGTTGAGGATGCGGGAGAAGTACCAGAGGTGGAGGCGGAGGGCGTAGTCCCAGTATTTCCAGCTGTGGACGCCGGGAGAAAAGATTTCGATATAGGGCACGCCCAGTTCCTTGCAGCGCTCGCAGAAGGCGAGGTTGCAGGGATAGAGGCTGTCGCTGTAGCCGCAGCTGATGACCATCAGCTTGTCGCTGCCTTGGGCCCGCTCGATGCGGTTGATGGCCGATTCTGCGTCGTGCCGTTTGTTCTCTGGCTCGTAGGGGCCCAGCAGCCGGTCGAGGCCGAGCCGGCCTTTCTCGGCATTGAGGTCGAGCACGCCGCTCATCGAGCCGGCTCCCCGGAAGCGGTTGATGTCATCGAGAAAGAGGTTGATGGCGCCGTGGCCGCCCATCGACAGGCCCGTGATGAAAGTCTTTTCCGGTGACAGGTAATATTTTTCCATGATCTGCGGATACATCTCCTTGTCGAAGAACGTGCGCCACTGCATCGCGTCCGGGTCTTTTCCGTTCACATACCAGCTGTCGTAGAAACCGTCCGGGCAGATGATCATGAAGCCCGTCTCGTCGGCTACGGCCTGCAGGTCGCTCTTGTCGGCCCAGTTGCGGTAGCAGCCCGACCAGCCGTGCAGCAGGAAGAGGGCCGGCACCGGGTCCGGCTCACCGCAGCATTCCACGCAGTATTCTTCCGCGTAGTTGCCGGCGACCTGCGACGGGATGAACACCAGCACGGAGTCGTCGGCATGCAGGTTGGGGGAGGAGATCACGACAAGTTGCTGGGCATGAGCCACAAAGGCGAAGAGCACAACGAGCAGGGACACCATGATTTTTTTCATATCCGATGATTTTTTATTAAATTTACAAATTCGCTTCTCTACAAAGTTATGAAAAATTATCGGATCTATATCTGTTTTATCGTGCTGGCCGCCCTGATGATCCTGCTCTATCCCAAGGAGGGCAAGTTCCAGTATGAATACCAGAAAGGCCGCCCCTGGGTTTATGAGACGCTGATTGCACCCATCGATTTTCCGATTCTCAAGACCGAGGCCGAGATGCTCAAGGAAAAGGAGGATCGCGCTTCCGAGACCGTCGCATTTTACAGTTATGATCCGACCGTAGCGCCGCCCCGTCTCGAACAGTTCGCCCACAGGGCCGTAGAGATAGACCTTTCCAACCAGCTCACCCGTGAAATGTACGATCACTTGCGCGAGGCGTATGACCGGGGCATTGTCGCCGACTTGAATACCGGTGAGTATTCCGACGAAGTGATCTCCATCAAGCGCGACAAGCGCTTCATCGAGACACCGGCCACCGAAGTGTATGACATCGAGCGCATCTACAGCATCCTGAAATCCGACCTCGTGTACGGCTATCCGGAAATGGACATCGACTCCATCGCCACGCTGCTCAGCATCAGGGACTTCATCGTCCCCAACCTGCTTTTCGACGAAAACACCACGCAGATGGTCCACCGGGAAGCCGTCAACTATATCTCGCCGACAAAGGGTATGATCTATGCCGGGCAGCTTATCGTGTCGGAAGGAGAGATCGTGACCAGTGACATCTGCCAGATCCTCGATTCCTATAAAGCCGAATACAAGCTGAGCTATGGCTATACAGGATCTCCCAATGCGCTGCTGATCAGTCATCTGCTGCTGGTATTCGCCATCCTGGCCCTGTTCTTCTTCGTGCTCTGGTTCGTGGACCGCAATTGCTTCGAGGACTTGCGCAAGCTGATCTTCCTGATGCTCCTGCTGTTTCTTTCCTTCGCGGCAGTGGCCATCCTGTTCCGGGTCGACCAGCACTTGCTGTATCTCTTCCCCTTTGCCATCGGCGCGCTGTACTTGAGTGCCTTTTTCCACGATGACCTCGCCTGCGCCCTGCAGCTGGTGTACCTGCTGCCCCTGCTGGTCATTCCTGAAAATGGCGTGGAACTCTATTTCACCTTTGCCGTGGGCGCTCTGGTCGGACTGCTGGCCTATGGCCGCTTCAACCGGGGATGGCTGCAATTCGTAAACGCCCTGTTTATCTTCCTCGCCCTGGCGGTGGTGAATTTCTCCTTCAAACTGGGCACGGGCGACCTGTCCTATGCATTCAAGTCGACCAACTTCCTCTATCTGGGCATCAGCGCCATTCTGAGCATCGTGCTCTATCCCTTCGTCTATCTGTTCGAGAAAGTCTTCGGATTCGTGTCGTATTCGCGTCTGTGGGATCTGACCGATACCAACAACCCGCTGCTGCGGAACCTGCAGCAGAAAGCACCGGGTACTTTCCAGCATGCCCTGCAGGTAGCCAACCTGGCCGAACATGCGGCCCGGGAAATCGGAGCGGACGGCATGCTGGTGCGGGTAGGGGCCCTGTACCATGACATCGGGAAGCTGGAGAATCCGATGTGCTTTATCGAGAACCAGGCGGAGGGCGTGAACTATCATGCCGGACTGACGCCTGAGGAAAGTGCGCGGGCCATCATCAAGCACGTGGACGACGGCCTTGCCCTGGCCCGTAAGGCCAATCTGCCCGAAAGCGTGTGCGATTTCATCGCCAGCCATCACGGCCGCTCGCGTACGCTCTATTTCTACAACGTGTACTGCAATGGAGGCGGTGATCCGGCCAATACCGAACCTTTTACCTACAATGGCATCCTGCCCAAGACAAAAGAACAGGTGGTGGTGATGATGGCCGATGCCGTGGAGGCGGCGTCCCGTAGCCTGAAAGACTATTCGGAAGAAAGCATCTCGCAGTTGGTCGAACGGATCCTTGCCAGCCGCTTCGAAGATTCACAGCTGGCCCAGGCGGATATCTCGCTCAAGGAAATCGACCAGGTCAAGGAGTCGTTCAAGCGTTACCTGCAGCAGATTTACCACGCCCGGATCGCCTATCCGAAACGGCAAAAACCAAAAGCGTAAGGCAGAGTATGAGGAAAGCGTAGCAGGCAAAGCGTCCGATGCGGTCTCCGTGGCGGACGAAGGGTGTCAGTGCTTCGTTTCCCTGGATAGTGCCGCGCAGCGTGGT
>JAEEGL013722282.1_pt1 | contig 72437 bp, 59 predicted proteins | sample 9134231 | NCBI WGS metagenome assembly JAEEGL01 (sample SAMN16246548, study PRJNA631951) | gut metagenome | biome: gut microbiome; feature: rumen; material: fiber-attached | host: Bos | place: Iran: Karaj | collected 2018-10 | reverse complement strand
CGTCGCCTTCATGTTCTCGTCATCATAGTTGCCGTCGGGGATGGCATCGGCACTCTCGAGCAGGGCGCTCTTGAAATACTTGTGCATGAAATCCAATGGTATGATCAGGTGCTTGATGCCCAGGCGCTGGCAATGCATGATGGCACAGCGGCGCTCACGCCCGTTTTGGGTGCTGCCGTAGTCAAAGGTGATGGCCAGGGCAATCTCGTCCTTGTACTCATAGAGCATGGTCGTCGAGTCCATGCCGCCCGAGGTGATGATAACCGCGTCTTTAGCCATAATCAGTCGTTGTGAAAATTAGCGATGAGACGAGCGCGCACCATGTCCTGATGCTCGCTGTCACCGTGGTTGGCGAAGGGCTTGATGCTGATGCCGCCACGCGGGTTAAACAGGCCGATGACCTCGATATATTTGGGGTCCATCAGTTTGACCAGGTCCTTCATGATGATGTTAACGCAATCCTCATGGAAGTCGCCGTGGTTGCGGAAACTGAACAGGTAAAGTTTCAGGCTCTTGCTCTCGACCATGCGCACGCGCGGGATGTAATTGATGATGATGTGTCCGAAGTCGGGTTGACCCGTCTTGGGGCATAACGACGTGAACTCGGGACAATCGAGGGTCACCACATACTCGTTCTCGGGGTGCTTGTTCTCGAAAGTCTCAAGCACGTCGGGACGGTAGTCGAACTCATATTGCGTGCCCTGGTTGCCCAGCAGTGTCACGCCTTCCAGTTCTTGTTCGGTTCTAGACATAATTTCTATCAGTTTTATATTCTTGTCTGCAAAGGTAGCAAAAAAACAGCATGTGCCCACCATCAATGGCTCGCAATCATTGATTCAGCAACACATCCAGGGCAAAACGGGCCGCAATGTCCCCTTGTGGCGGCATACCGTCAAGACTGAGCAAAGCGGCACTCCTGACAACAGGGTCAACATCATCGCTGCAGTTGGTGAGCAAGTGGCGACTATAGGCCACGGTGAACTCGGGATGACCCTGAAAAGTGATTACCTGATGCCCTATCCTGAAAGACTCATTCACGCAAAAATCGCTGGTGGCGCACAACTCGGCATCTTGCGGCAATGCTGTCACTTGGTCATGGTGACTGTAGAGCAGTCGCATCTCCTGTCCAGGAAAATAAGTCTTCATGTCGCAGTCTATCACACGAGAAGCACGCACCCCGGCACCGAATCCGCCCTCGAACTGCCTCACCTCGCCACCCAGCGCCCTCGCAATCGCCTGATGCCCGAAACAGACACCCATCAAACGAGCGCCACGCACATAGGCTTTTTCAATCCATTGCAGCAGGGCGACAATCCAGGGTTTGTCATCATAGGCAGCGACAAGGCTGCCCGGCACCAGGTAAATCTCATCGGCATTGATGACCGAAGGCAATTCGCCTTGCCACGTCTGGAACACACGATAATTGACCTGCTCACCGATGCCGACAAACAAGTCCATGAACAATGACTCGTAGTTGGGTATGAAAGCCGGGAGACGCCCCGGAAAGGTGTCACACAGCAGGATGTTGACGCGGGTCATAACTCGTCAAGTTCCTCACCTGTGCGTTCCATGATGCTGGCGGCAAGACCGTCAGCCGTCTGGACGATGGTCACCAGCGGATAGAGCTTGCGGGCCGCGTCATAGTTGCGCACGTCCTCATAGCTGTTCTGGTTCACGCCCCATGCGCCCATGTGCCAGCGTATGGCGAGCATCTCATCATCATTGAGCATCAACCCACTGCACAACAGCAGGGCCAATGACTTCTCGCCATGCCCCATGGGAAAGCCTTTGTAGGTGATTTTGTAACCCTCGGCATCTTCCCAAATGCCCAGCGCGTTCTTGCGCTTCTTGACCGTGCGTTTATAAATATCGCACTTGCACACGTCATGCAGCAGGCTGGCCAAAATGATGCTCTCGCGCTTTACTTCATGTTCCAAGCTCGGCTCAACCGTTTTCATCGCTTCCCACACGGCCAGTGCAGCCTGGCAGGTGTTGAGGGAATGACGTGCCAGTCCGCCCTCGACATTCAAGTGGTGTCCGGCCGAAGCGGGAGCGGTAAAAAAGCCCCACTCCTCGAGGTCACCTATCACATCCTCGATGCCGTCACGCCCAGTCGAACGCAGCAGCTCGAGTATCTCTTCCTTACAATTCTTATCGCTGGTTTTCATTATTTAGTTTTTTAGTTTTTAGTCCCTAGTTGTCGTGCACGCGCGGATGAAACGGACGAAACGAATGAAACAGACAGAGCAGATGCCAACTGTTCACTATTAACTGTTAACGCTTTGTCGGTTTGTAGCCGTGTTCACGGCGGTACTTGCGCACGTCGCGGAACAGGTCGGTGGCATACACGAAATTGTTCAAATCGTCATTGTCCACGTCATAGATCTGGTCCTTGTTACCGATCCAACCCACATGGCCCTTGTTGATGAACACGATGTTCTCGCCGATGCCCATCACCGAGTTCATGTCGTGAGTGTTGATGATGGTGGTAATGCCAAACTCATGGGTGATGTCACTCAAGAGCTCGTCGATGACAATCGAAGTCTTGGGGTCAAGGCCCGAGTTAGGTTCATCGCAGAAGAGGTACTTGGGATTCAAGGCGATGGCACGGGCAATGGCGCATCGTTTTTGCATACCGCCCGACAACTCACTGGGGAACTTGTTCTCGCTGCCCGTGAGGTTCACACGGTCGATGCAGAACTGGGCACGGTCGCGCATCTCACTGTTAGACATGCCACCGAACATCACCAGCGGAAACATCACATTGCCCATCACGGTCTCGCTGTCGAACAGTGCCGACCCCTGGAAGAGCATGCCGATCTCCTTGCGCAATTCCTTGCGCTGCTTGCGACTCATCTTGGTGATATCGCGCCCGTCATAGAGGATTTCACCCTCGTCGGGGTCAAACAAGCCCACAATGTTCTTGACAAGCACCGTCTTGCCCGAGCCTGACTGGCCGATGATGAGGTTGGTCTTGCCGTCATAGAGCTTGCAACTCACGTCAAACAGCACCTGACGCACACCACCGTCTTCCTTGAACGATTTGGATATATGCTTAACTTCGATCATGCCTTTTACAGTAATAAGAGGGTTAAAATGACGTCAGCCACCAGAATCATGATGTTGCTCATCACCACGGTGTCGGTACTAGCCTGGCCCACCTCAACCGAGCCGCCCTTGACCGTGTAGCCATAGTAGCAGGCTATGGTGGACATGAGGAAAGCGAACACCAGAGACTTGATGAGTGCAAACCACACATACCACTCAATAAAGAGCGATTGTATACCGAAGATAAATGTGTCTGGCTCCACTATGCCTGTGATGATGCAGATGAGCCAGCCGCCAAACAGACTCGTCGCCATGCAAATGACCACCAGGAACGGCAGGATGGAAATAAGAGCCAAAATCTTGGGCGCAGCCAAGAAATTGGCGCTGTTGATGCCCATGATGTCGAGGGCGTCTATCTGCTCGGTGGCACGCATGGTGCCAATCTCGCTGGCGATATTCGAGCCGATTTTACCTGAGAGAATCAGGCACAAAATCGTGGACGAGAACTCCAACAAGATAATCTCGCGCGTGGTCAAACCCACCGTGTAACGCGGCAGCAACGGGTTGGAGATGTTGAGCTTGATGAGAATCGTGCACAACGAGCCGATGAACAGTGACACGATAATAATCAGCGGTATTGAGTCAATACCCAGTTTATAGATTTCGTTGAAATAACGCTTGAAGAACACTTTCCACTTGTCAGGGATGGCGATGACACGCCACATGAACATGCAGTAATCTCCAAACTTATCGAGCATTTTTGTCAACAACATATCGTTATTCGTCTAAGATTCTACCCGCAAAGATAGGAAAAACTTTTCACATTCAAGCCATTTCATGCTCACAACAGGCTGCTCTCGTCGATGAGATTGTTGAGCATGGCATAAACGGTAAGGCCTGCGACGCTCTTGATGCCTGTCTTGTGGGTGATGTTTTTGCGGTGTGAGATGACGGTGTGGACACTCACGTTGAGGGCGTCGGCAATCTCCTTGTTGGTCTTGCCTTGAGCCAGCTGCACCAGCACAGCGGTCTCGCGCTTGGTCAACTCGTAGCTGCCCGTGCTGGCATCGGCCTCGCTGGGCAACGTCTGCGACAGCGTCTCAATGACTTGGGCTCGGCTGTCACGGATGTCGATCACGGCATCATACTGCTTGAGCACATCGCGTTCAACATACTGATAGACCAGTGCCACCACTGCCATGGAATTGTCGGCCCGCAAGCGCGACAAGTTGTTCACCAGGGTGGGATTGATGAGCAAGACATCGGGGCGCGCAGCCAATACACGCTCCTCCACCCGCTCGGCACTCATCTCCGGCTCAAGGACCTTGAAGCGAATATGCTCCCCGAGAATGGCCTTGAGTCCCTCGATGATGACCTCGGAGGGTTCAACTATTAACAGTCGCTTTTTCATGACAAGATAGCGTGTTCAAGGTGTTGAACCAGGGGCACCATGATTTTCTCCTCAATGAAGGTGTGCTTCTTGAGGTCTTCCCTCAGTCGCAGGATATCATAGACCACGTCCATCACGTTATCGTCATCGACCTGTGGCGGCAGATACTTGAAGACAATGTTCAAGAGGTCATCGAGTTTACCCTCAATGTCGCTGTGGGTGGCGATAAACTTGTCGATACTGTAGGTCGTGTCACGCTCGCCGCTCATCAAGGCACGGATGTGGGGAAAGACGTCACGTTCCTCGTGAGCGAAATGATCTTCGACCTCGGCCTTGTATTCCTGATAAAAACTGATGAAAACCTGTCCGATGCGACCGCTCAAATTTTGGGCGATGGCATCCAGGTGGCGCTCAATGTGCGGCAAGCGTTTGTCAACATAATACCTGTGGGACTTCTCCAGATAAGGCACCAGCCTTGTCATATCGGTTCCCAGTATCGCTGCCGTGGAGGGCACATAATTGTTGAAGGTGTACACATTGCAGATGAGCAGGAAGAAATCGGTATTCACCCCGCTCGCCTCGCACACGTCATCAATCGAGCGGTCACCGAAACCCAACGAGATGCCCAGCCTGTTCAACAGGGTAAGCAATGACGGGTGGGCGGTGATGAGGTCGCTCAATCGTGTGTCACCCGAGAAAAGTCGTGATTTGATATCTTTCATATTTATTTGATGGTTAGTAGTTAGCGATTTGTTGCCCGAGAAATGGGGGCGCAGCTGTCAAAAATGAGGAAGCGACTGATATCCCATGCCTCGCGCTGGTGACGCGTTAGACTGGTGCTGTCACCCAGAACCGACATGTTGCGTGGTTGGATGGCCCCACTCACTGGATAACGAAAGATGCTGTAGCCCAGCCCTTTCCATGGATAGGCATTGGCACCCATCACATCTAATAAAGTGGGATACACATCCACCTGGCCGATGACAGGCTCATAGTGCAAGGTGGTGTCACAACCCGCAATAATCAAGGGAATGCCCCAGTCATCGGGTTCCCACTCATAGTCCGTCTTGCCCTTGACACGGTTGAGATAGACCTGGGTGTGGTCGCTCACAATGGCCACCACTGTGTTCTCGTCCAAATGAAGCCGTTTCAATTCATCCAGGAAAGCGCCGATGCAACTGTCGGTGATATTGACACAATTGAGATATCCTCGAGCCTCGGCGGTGAGGGTGTCACTTTGCATGATCCACGATGTGGGCATCGTCCGGTTGGTGTAGGGCGCATGCATCGTCATCGTGACCATCTCCAAGAAGAATGGCTGCTGCAGTTTCGGCAGCAGTGTGAAGGCAAAATGCGTGAGCGCCGCATCATCAATATTATCATGTTGTTGCAACAGATCGGCCTGAATGAGATCATCGCGTGTGTACAGTGTTTCAAACCCATAGGTGCGTGCAGTCACCGTCTGATTCCAATTCACTCCTGGGGTGCAGATGATCTCGCGGCAATCATATCCCTCTAACGCCGCAGCCAACGTAGGATAAGGCCCGTTTCCCCAATTGACGGCGACAACACCGTCACGCAAGGGCAGCAATCCGGTGTTGTAGATAAAATGCGCATCACTGGAATGTCCGTGGCTGGTCTGGAACAACACATGAGGCGCATAGATGACACTGTCGCCCCTGACCAGACTGTTCAGCACAGGTGTCACCTCACGACCGTCAACCTCCATGCCGATGGGCCAAGTGTGCAATGACTCCACAATGAAGAGCACCAGATTGCGGTTAGCAACGCTCGAAAAACGGTTATCGGTATATTGCGGACATTCCTGATCAAGAAAGCGAATGACCTGCTCTCGTTGTTCATCACTCACCTTTTCACTGAGAAACAACGTGTTATACAATGAAATCGCCCCATAGGGCAACAACCCGTTTTGGGCAAAATATTCCCGATTGCTGAAATTGTAGAAAAAGCGCTTTTCGTAGCATTCAGTGCCATCCAAATATCCGACACAGCCCGTCACCGTGGCCGCCAGCAAGGTGTACAAGAATTTCTTGACACTCGGTTTGTTGTCATCTGTTCGCTTGGAAAGCACACACACTGCAACCAAAGCAAGATATGGAATAATGATGCAAAAGTCCTGCCAACGCATCAAGGCCATCGTGCTGGCCAACAGCGTGTTATTGACGTTTTCAGTCAGGGTTAAACTCTGCCACGGCATCAGGTCCTCATAGGCTCGGCAATAGCACATCTGCATGATGCACCACAGGGTGAGCAACGTCATGGGAACCCATACCAGCCAGCGCCACCGACGACGCAGCAGCCAGTAAGGCGAAAGCAACAAGAGCGCATTAGCCAATGAAACGGCAATCACATGCCACTCGCGAAACACACGCCCGATTCCGCCCAACTGCGTGTCCAGGGCGACGACATAGCACTGCCACGCGACCACCGCAACACTCAGCACGAAGAAAGCCAAGCCATAGCGACTGATATGTGCGCTGCCTTTCTTCATCTCACATCACACTTTTTTCACAATGTGTGAGACAACACCCCAAATCTGGAAACTGCTCTCCTCGGGAACCTTCAGTTCGGGGAATGTTGCATTGGCTGGCGTCAAGTAAACACCATCATCGCGGATGCTGATGCGCTTGACCGTGAAATCGCCGTCGATAAAGCACACAGCGATTGACCCGTCATGCGGCGTGAGCGAGCGGTCAACGATGAGCAAGTCTCCCTCGTTGATTCCCGCGTCCACCATCGAATTGCCTATCACACGAGCGCAAAACGTGGCAGCAGGATTACTGATGAGCGCACGGTTCAGGTCAATGGTGTCGGCATACTCGCCTTGCGCCGGACTGGGAAAACCAGCCTGGACACGGCCCTCAAAGAACTGCAATCCAACAGTTTTCTCGTCAGGCTCGACCTGTGATATTTTAATTTCCTCTTGCATGGTTCAGACTTTCACAATCAGACCGTCATAGGCCAGTTCCACACCTTGCGGCAGCAGTTTCGGCGACTCGGCATGCAGCCCGATGCGGTCGCTCATGTGTATCAGATAGGCTTTACCTGGCTTGATGCGTTCAATAGCCTTTAATGTCTCACCAAGGCACATGTGTGACAAGTGTTCCTGCCCCACCCTCAAGGAATTAATCACCAGCAAGGGGATGCCTTTGAGACTGTCAAGCACCTTGTCGTCTATCGTCTTGGCATCGGTGATATAGGCAAGCGGCCCGATGCGGAAACCCACGATGGGCAGTTTATAGTGCATCACAGGAATCGGCTCGACACGCACACCAGCCACGAGAAACGGCCCGTCACCGATCACATGTTCCTCAAAGCGAGGCACACCAGGATAAGGGTGCTCCGAGAAGCAATACGGGATGCGGTCATGCAGATTGCGCAACACATCTGGACGGGCATACAGCGGCATGGGTCTTTCGAAACAGTAGGCGCGCAAGTCATCCAAGCCAGCAACATGGTCAAAATGGATGTGGGTGATGAGCACTGCGTCAAGATTATCATCGCTGGCACGCAACATCTGTGTGCGAAAATCCGGGCCACAATCAATGAGCAAGCGTGCTCCCTGATAGCGCACGATGGCCGAGCAGCGCAACCGCTTGTCGCGAGGGTCGTCACTCAAGCACACCGGGCAATGACATCGCAACATGGGCACGCCAGTTGAGGTTCCCGTTCCCAAAAACTCTATTTCAAGCGTTGTCGGTTCCATTATCTCCTGAACTGATTAAGCAAGCCGTCCACAAAAAACAAATATGAACCACCGTCATAGTACCAGTACTCACGCAATCCAGCCTGGTCAGGGTTGGTGCTGATGCGATTGGGACTACCCAACGACAGCCGGCACTCCTCCTTGGTCATGCCCTCGGCCACCTCACCTCGCGTGATACGCAGCCAAGTAGCATCGGTGATGGCTGGATAGAACAAATGGGGGTCGGCTGCGATGAACATGGCATCAAAGTCACGCCCCCGCATCACCGAATTGTTATCGCTCATCCAGACCATCGCACGCTCACAGCTATCGACAGTAGTGAACATCAACCGCAACGGCATCACCGCATTACCAGGCAACACGCTGTCAACATGTATCTTGATGAAGTGGCGACCGTCCATCATCTGTTCAGTCTGACGGTCATACCAAATGGGGGTGCGGATGTAATACTCCTTTCCCACGACTTGACGAGCGATATGTTCCACCATGTCCATGTCTACAAGCATGGGAATACTGAAACCGGGACGAAACTCATCGATGGTTTTTCCGGTGCGATAGACATAAGTCTTTTCGTCGGCCACATCTTTGAATTGCAAGTTGACTGTCTGTCGATTGTCATACAACCCGCCAGTATCATAGCCCGTGAAAGCAAGCACATGACCGGCCAACTTGACCGAGTCAATATCAAAGTCTCCGCTGCGGGCAAACAACTGCCTCACCTGATTGTCGGCGACCCAAAAACGCTTACCTTGCCGCCAAGCGGGCACCGAGTCGACATAGGCTGAAAGCGTCACCGGTTGCTGATGGGCGTCGGTCTGTTCAATGACACGGCGCACATCCTTGTCGGTCACACGCTCGGTCACCTCAATGCCGGTGCCGCAAGCCACTGTCGCGACACACAATGCCAACCCCACCGCCAACTGGCAGAAGGGTTGCTGCACATTGCGCCATGGATGACTACAGGTCAGGCACATGAGGTATGATTCAGTTATAGCTCCAAGAAGATTATTCCTTAGAGGCGCCTTTCTTCATTTCGCCCTCAGCCTCAAGCATTTTATTAGCAGCAGCTGTCAGGGCGTCCATATCGATGTCTCCATCCATGGCTTGTTGCTGCACTTGCTTCATGACCTCTTCTTTCTTGGCACCATTCTTCACCTTCAATGCCGAGATGTAAGGTACATTGCGCTTTTTTGATTCTTTCAAGGCTTCCTTGAAATCGGCAATAGCAGCCGTGTCACCACTGGCGGCAATGGCAGCCTCTTCTTCACTGATGCTCTTGTCCAATGCCAGCACTGCCTGCTCGTCTTGTTTGTCGCACAATTCATTGAGCTGGCGAGCCATTTCAGCACCCTTTGCCTTATAATCAGTTTCTCCTTGGCAACTTGTCAATGCCAGTGCTGCGACAACAGCTATCGTCAACAAAAGTTTCTTCATAATTGTCCTGTTAGTATTTATAATTGATGTTTTTGTTCTTTATTATTCTTTGAGTAGAGCATTGAGTGCATCCATGTCGAGGAACCTCATTTCACTACTGTCATACTCAAGTATCTCTTGTTCACTCAATCGGTCAAGCATGGAGACCAGTGTAGTGCGTTGGGTTCCCAGTAGTGAACACAGGTCCTTTTGCTTGAATTTCAAGACGACATCAGTAGCCCCCGGCGCCACCAATACGTTCATCAGCATCGCCAACCGTTCTTCCACCGACCCGTCTCTTGCCGCGAGAGCCATTGCGATCCCTCGTTGGCTTCCCGAACTCAAGAAATTCAAGATGTTAAACAGGAAGACCTTGTCGGTGTTAATCATCTTGATGTAATCCCCCTTGAGCAACTGCAGGATACCACAGCCGCCCTCGGCAAATGCCGAAAACGGATAGGTAGTATCGCGACCGAACAGGTAGTCAGGTGCCAGGACATTTGGCGTTGCCAAAATCTGTTCCAGAGACACCTTGAGCTTTGATGAACTCGTCTCCAGCCTCACCTTTCCCGACACGATAAACCTGATGTGTGTGCAAGGATCTCCTGCAGCGACGATTTGCTCGCCACTGCGATACTTGAGGAAATGAAACGGCAATTTCTCGACAAGTTCAGTGATCTTCTCGGTGCTCACACCCTGAAAGAGCGGCAACTGCATCAACTGTTGGTACATGCTGTTCATGAGCGCATCACTGCTATTTGGCCAGGCGTTCTATCATCTGTTCAACAGTGAGGGTAACCTGCTCGCCGCTGGCCATGTCCTTGAGTGCGATGGTGCCGTTCTGAACTTCGTCAGCTCCGACGATAGCCACGAAGGGAATCTGACGGTCGTTGGCATAGTTCATCTGCTTTTTCATCTTTGCACTGTCGGGATACAGCTCTGCGCTAATGCCAGCGCGACGCAATGCCATGATATGGCACAGGGATGCCGCAGCCTCCTGTTCGCCGAAGTTGACGAACATCACCCTTGCCGTCGCCATGGTGTCGGCAGGATACAAATCAAGAGCGTTGAGCACGTCGTAGATGCGGTCGGCACCGAAGCTGATGCCCACGCCCGACAATCCCGGCATGCCGAACACGCCCGTCAGGTTGTCATAGCGACCACCACCAGTGATGCTGCCGATGGCTACATCCAGGGCCTTGACCTCGAGAATGGTGCCAGTGTAATAATTCAGGCCACGGGCCAACGACACATCCAGTTCAACGCGAGCACGGGTGCCCAGCGCTGCCACATGGTCAAGGACATAGCGCATCTCCTCGACGCCCTTCATGCCCACCTCGCTGCTGGCCAACATGCCCGACAATGCTGTGAGACGTTCCTCGTTGGTGCCGTCAAGCGCCAGCAACGGCTGCAGCGTGGCTATCGCCTCATCGGTCAGGCCTTTCTCTTTAAGCTCGGTGTTGACATTGTCGATGCCTATTTTATCTAACTTGTCGATTGCGACCGTGATGTCAATGATTTTGTCAGCGGCACCGATGATTTCGGCAATGCCGCTCAAAATCTTGCGGTTGTTCAGCTTGATGGCGACATTGATGTTGAAACGGTTGAACACCTCATCGATCATCGTCACCAGTTCCACCTCGTTCAACAGCGAGTCGCTGCCCACGATATCGGCGTCACACTGATAGAACTCACGATAACGCCCCTTCTGCGGACGGTCGGCACGCCACACGGGCTGCACCTGGTAACGCTTGAACGGCATCTGCAGGTCGTTGCGGTGCTGCACGACGTAGCGTGCGAAAGGCACCGTCAAGTCATAACGCAGTCCCTTCTCACTGATCTTGGTTGTCAAGTGCAACGAGTCATGAGCCGTGAGCAGGTCATCGGGCGCATCCTTGAGGTAGTCACCGCTGTTGAGAATCTTGAACAACAGTTTGTCGCCCTCCTCGCCATACTTGCCCATAAGTGTCGAAAGGTTCTCGATGGCGGGTGTCTCAATCTGCTGGAAGCCATAAAGCAGGAACACGTCCTTGATGGTGTTGAAAATATAATTGCGTCGCGCCATCTCGATGGGCGAGAAGTCGCGTGTCCCTTTAGGGATTGAAGGTTTTTGTGCCATTATCTGATATTGATCTGTTTTTGTTTTCTTTATCTGCGGCGGCCACCCAAGAACATTACCGCATAGTATAATAATGTGGCCAGCGAGCCCAAAGCAGCCACCACATAGGTGTAGGCGGCAGCCTTCAAGGCATCCTTGGCATAATCCAATTGCTGACCGCTGGCAATTCCAGAGCCTTCGAGCCACTTGACGGCACGGCGGCTCGCGTCAATCTCAACGGGCAAGGTGACGAAGCTGAACAGCACTGTCAGCGCGAACATGGCAAGTGCGATGTAGAGCGGAAGTGCGGTGAACTCATACACCAAGACACCTGCCAGCAACAGCCATTGCACCGTGTTGGAAGCGAACGAAACGATGGGGACCATCTTGGTGCGCAGTTGCAGCATGCTGTAACCCACCTTGTGCTGCACAGCGTGGCCACACTCATGTGCAGCGACAGCCGCAGCGGCAATGCTGTTGGTGGCATAGACCGGTTCACTCAGGTTCACCGTCTTGTTGGCAGGATTGAAATGGTCGGTCAACTGGCCGCTCACGCTAGTCACTTGCACGTCGCCACAACCATTCTGCTGAAGCATTGCACTAGCGATGTCCCGTCCCGTCATGGGCACGCCCAAGGGCACCTTACTGTATTTAGCGAACTTTGACTTGAGGGAGTTCTGAACCACAAGACTCAGAATGAAAATACCTCCCATTAAGATATAAACAAACATATCTGAAATTTTTTAAGTTATTATTCTCTTTTCAAAACAATTGGCACGGAATTTGTAAGCAAATGCTCTGGACAAAATTCTGCACCGCAAAGTTACAGTTTTTTGACCGCAAAATGCCCCAAAAGGGCAATAAAAGTACTAAAAAATGAAAAATTGGCTCAAAAATGTTTGGTAATTCAAAAATAGCCGTTACATTTGCGGCGTTATAATTAATTGTTTTATTATTAATTTTTTAATTAAAAGTTGTTTTATTATGAAGAAGTTTTTATTGATGTTTGCAGCTGTTGCTGCTATCGCTTTTGTTGGTTGCAAGACCGAGACCAAGCCTGCTGAGGAAGTTACCGAGGAGGCTCCCGTAGCTGAGTACACCGTTGAGTCAGTTACCAATGACCTGATGAACGCTGCTGATGAGGCTACCGCTGTTTCTCTGCTCGATGGCATCAAGGCCAAGGCTGAGGAGCTGCTCGCTGGTGGTGACCAGAATGGTTACTTTAACATCATCAACATCCTGAAGACCGTCTTTGAGAATAACAAGGAGGCTCTCCTTGCTAAGATCCCCGCTCTGGCTGACAAGCTCGATGCTTACATCACCGTTCCCGAGGAGTTGAAGGCTGGTTTCGCCGAGTTCGCTGCTAAGGCTGTTGCCGATGCTGCTGTCGAGAAGGCTGGTGAGGCTGTTGACGCTGCCGGTGAGGCTGTTGCCGAGAAGGCTGCTGATGTTAAGGAAGCTGCCGGTGAGGCTGTTGACGCTGCCAAGGACAAGGCTGCTGACGCTATCGACAAGGCTGCTGACAAGGCCAAGGAAGCTATCAAGTAATCTTGATCATTAATTAATCCTAATAAATTAGGGTCGGCTCGCTGATGAGCCGGCCCTAATTGTTATATCCATTTTTTTCTCTCAACAAGTTGAGAATTTCTGGTAGGCAAGGCGTTCGTCACCATTGAGCAAATAAATGATGCCGCAGTAGGAGAAGCCATAGCGGTCAATGACATGCCGCATGATGACATTGTCGCGATGAGTGTCGATGCGCAAGTTGCCAGCCACTGCCATGCAGTAGTCCATCACATCATTAAAGATGCCATGGCTGCCAGCAGTGCTTGCCAGACGATGCACCACATGATAGGGTTTGTCATCCAGCCATTCTCCATCAAAAATTTCTCTGTAGGTCGGTTCGGGTCCTGGAATGAAGGCGAACGAGGCGACAATCTCGCCACTGCCCTGCTCCACGCACAGGTAGCAGTGACCATTGCTGATGTCATTCTCAATAGTTTCTTGGCTAGGATAACCGTCAATCCACTGGTTCACGTTGCCGCAGGAGCGCATGATAGCACGCGCCTCGTCGATGAGACACATGATCACGGGCACATCGGCCATCGTCGCTTTTCTGAAAATCCTGCTCATGGCCTTTTCTGTGATGAAGTCCCTTTGTCATCTGCTGCAGGAATGATACCGTCGCGTCGCATGAGGGCAGTAATCGCTGGTTCAGCACCACGGAAACGCTTGTAGAGCGTCATCGGGGCCTCGGTACCACCACGCGAGAGGACGTTCTCGACCCACGAGCGTGCTGTGTCGGGATTGAAGATGCCGTCTTGCTTGAACTTGTCAAAGGCGTCACATTCAATCACTTCGGCCCATTTATAGCCATAATAGCCTGCAGCATAACCACCTGAAAAGATGTGAGTGAACTGGGGCGACATGATGCAGCCCTCGACAGGTTCAAATGCCTGAACGTCCTTGACTGCCTCGTATTCAAACTCAAAGTCATCCCCATTGTAAGGCTCGGTGATGGTATGCCATGCCATATCGATGAAACCGAACCCCAGTTGTCGCACACAGGAATAGGCCGCAGCATACTGTGATGAAGCCAGCAATTTGTCGACGAGATCCTGCGGCACCGGCTCACCGGTCTGGTAATGACGAGCAAAACTATCAAGGAACTCACGCTCATAGACATAGTTCTCGTTGAACTGCGAGGGCACCTCGACAAAGTCACGATAGACATTGGTGCCCGAGAGTGACTGATATTTGCAGCGTGCCAGCAACTGATGCAAGGCATGGCCGAACTCGTGCATGAACGTCTCCACCTCACGGATGGTGAGCAACGACGGCTTGGACTCGGTGGGCTTGGTGAAATTCATCGTCAAGGTCACAAGGGGACGGATGTCATTGCCGTTATCGTCGATATACTGCTCACGGAAACTCGTCATCCAAGCCCCACTTTGCTTGGTGGCACGAGGGAAGAAGTCCAGGTAAAGAACTCCCACGGCCTTGCCGTTCTCGTCGGTCACATCATAGACCTCCACCTCGGGGTGGAAGACCTGTGCATCATGGTTGGGGATAAAGCGCAAGCCATACATGCGTTTGGCAAACCCGAAGACGCCTTTGGTCACCTGCCCCAATTCAAAATAGGGTCGCAGCAACTCGTCGTTGATTTCAAACAACGAGTCCTTCTCTTTGTTGCTGTAGTAACTGAAGTCCCAAGGCTTGATTTCCACAGGCTTACCCTCCAACTCGCTGGCAAACCTTGTGAGACGTTCCATCTCGTTGCGCTCGACAGGCAAGTAGGCCTCACGCAACTGGTTAAGCATTTTATAGACGTTAGTCGGGGTCTCGGCCATGGTGTGTTGCAGTTTATACTCGGCAAAGGTCTTGCAACCCATCAACCCAGCAATTTCCAGGCGAGTGTTAGCGATCTGCCGCAAGATATCCAGATTGCAATAATCGCCCGAGGTGCACTGGCGGTTATACATTTTATATAATTTCTCGCGCAGGTCACGGCGATCGCTGTATTTCATGAAGGGGATGTAGCTGGGAGCATCAAGCGTCACCAACCACTCATCTTCACGCCCCTTTGCCTTTGCTGCCTGCTTGGCTGCATCGAGGGCGCTCTCGGGCAAACCCGCTATGTCGTCTTGAGTGAGCCAGAGTTCATATTGAGAAGTTTCCTTGAGTGCATTCTGGTCAAACTTCAAGGTCAACTCAGTCAAACGCTTCGACAACTCGCGATATCGTTTTCGGTCTTCGCCTTGCAGGTTTGCTCCACTGCGGACAAATCCGTCATAGGTCTCGCGCATGAGCATCCTGTCCTCCACGTCATATCGTTCGCCATCAAAATGGTCATGGACATATTTTACGCGCTGCCACAAATGCTCGTTGAGGGTGATGCTGTTGAAGTGCTCGCTCAACACGGGGGCCATGCGATTGCTCACCTCGTGAAGCGCATCGTCGGCATTGCACGAGAGCATGGGATAGAACACGCTCAACACTCGGTTGAGCATTGCGCCGGCACGCTCCAGTGCCACGATGGTATTCTCGAATGTGGGTCGGTCAGTATTATCAACGATGGCGGCCACCTCGACATCATGCTGTCTGATGCCCTCACGAATCGCGGGTTCATAGTCAGCTGTGGTGATGCGGTCAAAGGGAATCACACCACCTGTCGTCTTGAAAGGCCTTAAAAAGATATTATCCTGTATCATTATTTCTTGGTTTTTTATTCTAATTCCACAACGGTGATACCAGCACCACCAAACTGGACATGCTCATCACGATAGGATTTCACCCCGTTGACTGTGCGCAAGTATTCACGGATGGCAACTTTCAAAGCACCTGTTCCCGTACCATGCAGGATGCGAACACGTTGTGCGCTGAACTGGATAGCATCATCAATGAAATAGGTGATTGCCTGCAGGGCCTCGTCGGCACGCATGCCACGCACGTCAATGTCGGGTTTGAAATTCAGTTGACGAGTGCGAATCTCGTCGGTCGTTGTTCGACCCAACGACTCGATCTTGTTTTTCTTCTCCTTTCGCATGGTCCGTTCCACTTTGTCGGCTTCGATGCGAGTCTTGATGTTGCCGAATGCCACCAGGGCATATTTCTCGTCAATGCTGATGAGTGTACCCACCGTGGTCGTGCCCTTGAGCACCACGTTGTCGCCAGCCTGCAAGGGACGCTCCTTGACGGGAAGAGGCTTGGGCGTTTGCTTCTTGGGCTGCTTGCGATGCGGCTTATCCTTGGGGGTGAGTTCCTTGAGGCGTGTGGGTATTTCAGGCTCCTCGGCATTTAGACGCTGCTTGAACTCGTCAAGTTGGCGCCGCAGTTCCTTGGTGCGCTCTTTCTCGGCCTGTTGCTCGCGTATTTCCTTGATGGTGCGCTCAATCTGCGCGTTGCTGGTACGCAGGATTTCTTTCGCCTCATCACGCGCCTCATGAATGATTTGGCGGTGTTCGGCACGAATATTCTCCAGACGCTCGTCATAGTCGGCAACCATTTGGTCAAGGCGTTTCTCCTTGGCACGGATGTCTTGTCGCTTGTTTTCCCAATAGCGACGGTCACGCACGATGTCCAACAAGTATTTGTCCATGTTGATGTAGTCACTGCCCACGATTTCACTCGCCTTGTCGATGACTTGCTGTGGCAGACCTGTCTTGCGGGCAATCTCGATAGCAAACGAACTGCCGGGATAACCCACAGACAGCTGGAACAAGGGCTGCATGCGCTGACGGTCATAGAGCATCGCCCCATTGACCACACCCTCGGCCTCCTCGGCAAAATGCTTCAGGTTCTGGTAGTGTGTCGTCACCACTCCCATCACCTGATGATCATTCAACTGCTCCAAGATGGATTGTGCAATGGCTCCTCCAATCTGGGGCTCAGTGCCGCTGCCCATCTCATCGATGAGAATGAGGGTTTCCTTACCTCCTTTGGATAAGAAGAGCTTCATGTTTTGCAGGTGACTGCTATAAGTACTCAGGTCATTTTCAATGCTCTGCTGGTCGCCGATATCGATGAAAATGTCACGGAAAATACCCATGTGTGAATTGTCGCGCAAGGGTGGCAACAGTCCGCACTGCATCATGTATTGTACGATACCGACCGTCTTGAGACACACCGACTTACCGCCGGCATTAGGTCCCGAAATGACCAAGATGCGGTTCTGCCGATTGAGTGCGATATTCAGGGGTACAACCTCCTTGCCCTGGGTGCGCAACGAGAGCAACAAGACAGGATGAACAGCGCTATACCATTCCAGTACCGGCTTGCGATCCACATGGCACATCTGGGCTCCCACATCCTGGGCGAACAATGCCTTGGCACGGATGAAGTCTAACAGTCCCAGCGTGTCCAGCACACCCGCCAGCTCATCAAGATGGGGACGGATCAGGTCGGTCACTTCGGTGAGAATGCGAATGATTTCCCTCGCAATTTCGGCTTCGGTCTCACGGATGCGGTTATTGGCCTCGACAATCGCCTCGGGCTCGATAAACACCGTTTTTCCGGTAGCACTCTCATCATGCACAATGCCGTGAAGTTTGCGCTTATTCATGGCATTCACCGGCAACACCAAACGGCCATCACGCAACGAGGGCTGGACATCATTATCCAGAATGCCGTCTTGCTTGCCTTGGGCGATGATCCGTCGCAGAGTTCCATTGATGCTGCTGGTCACACGGGCAATCGAGACGCGCAGTTCATGAAGTTTTGGAGAGGCGGTGTCCTTGATGTTGCCAGCCTTGTCCAGTACGCGACCGATGGCAACGCTCACCTCGGGGAACGACTGCATACCATTGGTAAGTTCGCGCAGACGGGGATAAGGCGTGTTGCCCTCACCATCGGTCGCGAAGAAGCGCACCACTTGGGTTACTGTCACCAGCAAACGCTGCAAGTCAAACAAACGCTCGGCCGAGAGAAATGTGCCTGGTGTAGCGACTTCCTTGAGCACAACGCGCAAGTCAAAATAGTAACTGAGCGGGAACTCCCTGCCCGTCTGCACGATAGACAGGAATTCATTGGTCTGTTCGAGCCATCGCACCACCTCGTCGCGTTGCGTCGAGAAACGCAGTCGCGGCACATTGGCGACCCCCAACGTGCTCACACAATGACGTTCCAACTCACGACGCACTGCGTCGAAGCCAATCTTATTCTCGAAACTTGAGGGATATATCATAGCACAAAAGTACACATTTTTCGTCAATCAATGAAATATTTGCTATCTTTGCGCCATAATATTGAAACCTATTTAAATCATCAATCAAATCTTATCTATCTGATTCGCGAAAAAACAGTGCCTCGTTCTGGTTCAACAGACCACAACGGGGCTTTTTTTGCATTTTATCACCCACAAAAGCAGGGATTTCAAAATAAATGACTATCTTTGCGTGTTATATCCAATAGAATCACTATTAACCTATCATTAATAACTAACTCAATTTTATGAAGAAATTCTTATTCTTATTGCTCGCATCGGCTGTTTGCATCAATGTCATGGCCGATGACAAGGTCGTTGTCCCCGACAGCACTGGTTTCAAATTCACCGATACCAAGGTTATCCGTCACACCCCCGTGAAGGACCAGAACAAGTCAGGAACGTGCTGGTGCTACTCGACCAACTCTTTCTTTGAGAACGAGATCCTGCGCGTGACCGGCAAGGAGGTCCACCTCAGCGAGGGCTTCGTTGTCAACCACTGCTACAATGACAAGGCCATCAAGTACATCCGCATGGACGGCACAATCAACTTCGCTGAAGGCGGCGCTGCCGAAGACGTACCCTACGTATGGCGCAAGTACGGTATGGTCCCCAACGAGGTCTATACCGGTATGACCTATGGTGACAAGAAGTTTGACACCAGCGAGCTGACCGCTCTGTTGAAAGGCTTTGTCGGCACCATCAACAAGAACAGCCGCGGCAAACTCACCCCCGCTTGGAAGGACGGCCTGAAGGGCATCCTCGACGGTTACATGGGCAAGATGCCCGAGACTTTTGTCTATGAGGGCAAAACCTACACCCCGCAGACCTGGGCTGCCAGCCTCGGCATCAACATGGATGATTATGTACCCATCGCATCGTTCACCCACCACCCCTACTATCAGCCTTTCATCCTTGAGGTGGCCGACAACTGGTTGTGGTCAAGCTATCAGAATGTGCCCATCGACGAGCTGCTGGAGATTGCTAACTATGCTATCGACAACGGCTACAGCATCGCTTGGGGTTCTGACGTGAGCGAGAAAGGCTTTAAGTGGCGCAATGGTTATGCTATCCTGCCCGTCAAGAAAGAGGTTCCTGATGCAGCAGGCACCGACATGGCTCGTTGGGCTCAACTCAGCGACCGTGACCGCGAGGCCGAACTTTGGGACATCAAGGGTCCGGTTAAGGAGCAGTGGGTAACCCCTGAGGAGCGTCAGGAAATGTTCGACAACAAGGAAACTACCGATGACCACGGTATGGTGATCATGGGCAAGGCCGTTGACCAGGAAGGCAACAAGTACTTCAAGGTGCAGAACAGCTGGGACACCAACCAACTGTATGAGGGCTACTTCTACTGCAGTGAGGCCTTCTTCCGCGCCAAGACTTTGAACATCCTCGTTCACAAGGATGCCATTCCCGCCAAGATTGCTAAGAAAATGGGTATCAAGAAATAATCCTTGAACTCCGATTAGTGAAATACGGTCGCCCACCCCTATCCAGAACGGTGGGCGACCGCTTTTTCACCTCATCTGTTGCAGAAACGGCAAGAAATGAGTAATTTTGTGGCCAATGTATCAGACTTATAACAGCAAGCGTGACCGCTTGAAGGCATTATTGCCCATCGGTTGTTTCACCATCGTGGCGTTGTTGCTGGTCTCATGGGATTCCTACCTGTATGACCTGTGGCGACACCATGACGTGATTTGGTTCTACATGTGCGGAAAAGCATGGATGAACGGCATGACACCCTACGTTGATTTCGCCGACAGCAAGGGGCCGCTACTGTGGCTGTTCTACGGTATGGGATACCTGTTGCGTCCACGAGATTATTTGGGTGTGTACTGGTTGTCCTGCGCTCTTTACACTTACATCTTTTACGTTTGCTACAAGTGCGCATTACTATTCGTGCGCGACAATCGAGTGGCATTGGTTGCCGTATTGTTCTCGGCGCTATTCTTCCTGAGCGGTCTCACGCACATCGAGGTGCGGGCCGAGGATTTGTGCTACGCCTTCATGCTACCCGTGTTCTATCGTTTCCTGCGACACATTGTGGAAAGGGAACAGAGCCACCGGTTCGCGAGGTCGTCTGCCCTGCTATTGGGATTCGCTTTGGGAGGAACGCTGCTCATCAAGTACAGTTGCACACTCATGCTAGCTGTCTTCATCCCCTACTTCTGCCTTATCGTTCCTCGCCGTTACAACTACTCCCCGTGGCGAGCGCTGGGTTTGTGCACACTGGCTGGCGTGCTCACTATACTGCCCATGCTGGCAGCACTCGCCATTCAAGGCAGTTTGGGCGCCTTCTTCCATGAGTATTTCTTTGTGACCTTCGGCACATTCGAGAATATGCACAACGATGAGACCATCACATTGAGCAGCGTGCTGATGATGTTCCTGGGCCGACGAGTCATCCTGTTCACCATCGGCATATTCGCTGGCATAGCATTATACTGCATCAGGGTGTGCAAGGATTGGCCCTTTGTCGTGATTGCCCTGCTATGGTTCATCTTTGTGATATTACTTAACGGCACCGATCGTGTTTACCTGAATGCACTCTCGCTGTTCACTGTGCTGTTTATGGGGCTTGCCTTGCAACTCATCGGCAACTGGCTGCACAACCGCATCACCATTGCTGGACTTAGTGTCGCCACAGCGGGTCTGCTCTTTGTTTCAGTCGATCATTTGTCACTGTTCAGCAGCGAGGTGCTTGACCGCAAAATCTGGTACTACTACCCCACTCTGCTCACCCAGTATGAATCGCCACGCTTGTTGTACCTGATGTGTCACGATCATGGCGAAGGGGTTCCGGTGCATGGCCTTCCCGCTTGCAAATACTGGAGTCTGCAGTTGGGCCACACGCCCGAGATGGTCGAGGACCAGATCAAAGCAGTGAAAGAGCATCGCTGTGATGTCGTTTTTGTCCAAAACTATGATACTGAGTATATTCAGTTACTGGAGAAAAACGGATACCATCGCAATGACTACACCACTGCAGGATTCGGTGACGACAGTTGGGTGCGCTTTTTGATGTACAGCAGCAAACCGCTCCAGCACATGCCGTCGGCCTATCCTTCACCCACCGAGGTACTCCTGAAAAAGAAATTCACTGTTAAAAAATGACATGAGTCATATCACATTATCATAAATCACAATTCATTAACATTATTCATCATTAAAACTAATTAAAATGAAAGCATTAAACACCGACAAGGCTCCTGCAGCCATTGGTCCCTACAGTCAGGCAATCCGTACTGGCAACCTTGTGTTTGTGTCAGGACAGCTGCCCATCATCCCTGATACTGGAGCCTTCCCCGAGGGAGGAGTACAGGAACAGACTCACCAGAGCCTCAAGAACGCCCGCGCCATTCTCCAGAGCGAGGGCCTTGACCTGAAGGATGTTGTGAAGACCACCGTCTTCTTGAGCGACATCGCCAACTTCGGTCCCATGAATGAGGTCTATGCCGAGTACTTCACCGCTCCCTATCCCGCCCGTTGCGCCTTCGCTGTGAAGGACCTCCCCAAGGGCGCGCTGGTTGAGATCGAGTTGATTGCCGAAGCACAATAAGAATCAAGAGATTTATTGAAATTTCATGCTTGTAGAGGCCACAATGATTTGTGTCTCTACAAGTTTTTTATTACCTTTGCAGTGATAAAGAATAGGACGCGATGGCAGTAAAACGAGAAACGGTTACATTCACCACTCTGAACAAGGAAATCAAGAGCGGGAAATTCAGGAACATCTATGTGTTGCAGGGCGAGGAGCCATACTACATAGACCGTTTGCAGCAACTCATCATCGACACCGCACTGACCGAGGATCAGCGCGACTTCAACCTGTCGTTGTTCTACGGCAACACGGCCAATGTGCGCGAAGTCATCAGCACCTGCCGTCAGTATCCGTCATTCTCCCAATACAAGGTCGTGGTTGTGCGCGAGGCACAACTCATCGCAAAGCAACCTGGTCACAAGAATGACCTTGACCTGTTTGCTTCCTATGCCGAAAAGCCGCTGACCTCAACCATCCTCGTCATCTGTCACAAGGAAACGACGCTAAAGAGCAAATCCTTCACCGACGCTCTCAAAGCTAATGGCAGCGGCGTTGTCTTTGACTCCAACAAAGTGCGCGAGGGACGAGACCTCAATACGCTCATTGTGAGCTATGCCAACTCGTTGGGCTGCAACATCGACTCCAAGGCGACCAGCATGCTTGCCGATCACATCGGCACCGATCTTTCACGCCTGTTCAGCGAACTCGACAAACTCGCTATCCTTGCCGAGGACAAGTCCATCACCCCTCTGCTCATTGAGCAGAACATCGGCATCAGCAAGGATTTCAACAACTTTGAGTTAGAAGACGCCCTTGGGCGTCGCGATGCAGCCAAAGCATTCCGCATCGTGGATTATTTTGAGCACAATCCCAAGAAGAATCCCACTGCAGCGACAGTGGCGATGCTCTTCTCATTCTTCAGCGGTGCGCTTTTAGCCTCCACCGCCCGCGACAAGTCCCCCGAGGCCATCATGGCTCTGGTGGGCACACGCAGCCAGTGGCGCGCTCGCAAGTTCATTGATGCGGCCCGCACCTACAACACTCGCTCTTTGATCAACATCATCGGCTATCTGCGCGAATGTGACGTCCGCAGCAAGGGCATCGGGTCACGACAGGACCAGCATGCTCTGCTCAAGGAACTGACCTACAAGATACTGCATGCCTAAAGCAAGGATACATCATCTCGTTTATGCTTTCTTGTGTTAACTATTGAACGAACAATCATTTAATCAATAAAAAACAATAAGATTTACTGTCATGAAATTACTACGCATCGCATTATTGTTTGTGCTGGCTTTTTTTGTACTCAACAGTCAGGACTGCCACGCTACCCCCAAATATGTAGGAGGTGACATTTCATTATTGACCAAGTATGAGGAGCACGGTGCCATCTACTATAATCAAAACGGTGCCAGAATCACAAACATGCTCACTTATCTCAAGGACACTGGGTTGAATGCCATGCGTGTCCGCCTGTTTGTCGATCCTTCCCAAGCCAATAGCGAGGATCAGGGTGAAGGTGTTTGCCAGGATCTTCCTTATGTCATCGCATTGGGAAAACGCATCAAAGCTGCAGGCTTCAAATTGTTGCTTGACATCCACTACAGCGACACTTGGACCGATCCTGCACAACACTCGACACCCGCCTCGTGGACCGTCACCAGTGCCCTTGGCGACAGCGTTTACAGCTATACCCGACGAGTGCTGAATGCGATGATAGCAAATGATGCTAAACCCGATTTCATCCAAGTGGGTAACGAGGTGACCTATGGCATGTTATGGCCCACAGGACACTGCTATCCCAACGGCGGCAACTACGGCAACGGCACTTTCGCGACATTTGCCAACTACCTCAAGCAAGGCATCCAAGCCTGCCGCGAATTGTGCCCTTCGTCCAAAATCGTTATTCACACCGAGATGGGACGTGCAAGCAACGTGACCTCGTTCTACAACACGCTCAAGAACTATACAACTGACTTCGACATTATCGGCCTGAGCTACTATCCATATTGGCACGGCGGCTTGAATGTGCTTGACGAATTGTTGACAACGCTGGAAACCACTTATCCGACCAAGTTGATTCAGATTGTCGAGACCGGTTATCCACACGCCTATTACCCGGGCGATGCCAACTATGACCTGCAATCCACATGGCCGGCCACCGAAGCTGGGCAAAAAGCATTCAGTGAGGATCTTGTCGCTCTTTTGAATACTCACAGCCGTGTAAATGGCCTGTACTGGTGGTTCCCCGAAGCCAACGAGTATGGTATTCATTACACCAACAGCGTGACCACCCAGTGGTACAACTGCGGCTGGTGGGATAACGCCAATGGTCAAGTGATGGACGCGCTGTTCGTGATGCCGGGTTTCCTTGAAGGCAGCAGTGAAGACCCTGAGGAGCCCAGCGATAGCACCAGCATATATATCGTTGGTGGTGAAGGTGATTGGAGTCTGACAGACCCCATGAGCAAAATGACCAACTTGGGTAACGGCACCTATGTCGACACGTTGACCATCAGCAACTCCATCTACTTTGTGTTCGCCGACGGCAGTCCCGAAGCATGGAACAATGACTGGCCCACCTTCAGTGGCTCTTACCGATATGGTCCCACATCCACAACGACCATTGTTACCGGAACTCAATACACCACAGCAAAACGCAACAACAATTATTCTTACTACTTCACGGGCGACGGCAGTGATTACTTGTTCACCTTTGACTCGAACAACCTCACTTTCACGATTAACACGGTCGTCTATCCCAGCATCTTGCCTGGCGACGTGAACGATGATAAAGATATCACAATGGATGACCTAACTATCCTCATCAACTATCTGTTAACCGGCCAAGCCGTGGTTTTCAATGAGCTCAATGCTGATATTAATCAGGATCATGCCGTGGGTATGGATGATTTGACCGGTCTTATCAACATTTTGCTCAAGTCAAATTAATCGTCATGCACAAACAGAAAGAATATGACATTATAATCAGAAACTATTGATTATCTTTGCAAATAAATTCAAAAAAATACATGAAACGTATTTATATTACATTAATTTCCATCGTTACACTGGCAACGGCAATAGCACAATTGCAAAATAGTTTGCCCGCAAGTGTGCAACTGTTCATGAAAGACCGAAGCGAAGGTTTTTTCAAACAGACCAGCCCCATGAGAGGTGCTGTTGATTCAAAGCGTTCGGCCTACGCTCCTCCCTATCAAATGAATGGCGTAGAGGTGGTTGATGCTTTTATCGACATTGCAGACCAGAGCGTCATTGAGTCGTTGAAAGCCCAAGGCGTAATTGTCAATTGTGAGTTCGACGGCTTTATTACTGCTCAGATTCCTGTTCATCAGCTTGAGACGGTGTCCACGATGAACGGAGTGACGGATGTGGAAATCAGCAAAATGCTGGAATTCTGCACCGATTCCACTTTGAGTGTCACCCATGCTGGGGAAGTGCTCAACGGCACCCAATTCGGCCTGCCTCAAGCCTATGACGGCAGCGGGGTGATTATCGGAGTCATCGATGCAGGTTTTGATTACCAGCACATCGCCTTCAAGCGAGCCGATAACGACAGCATCACCCGCATCGTCAGGGTTTATGATCCAGAGGACACTACAGGTCATCCCGCCATCGTCGGCACAACTGTTTTAAGAGGGTCCGTCCTCATGGGAGAACAAATTGACGCTCTCACTACTGACCTGAATGGTGGCAGCCATGGCACTCACACCACCAGTATCGCAGCCGGCAGACCCGTTGAGGGCTATAGCGGCATGGCGCCAGGAGCTGATATCGTGTTGTGCACTTCACGCTACCTTAACACGGGCATCTCAGAAACTCAAGTGGCCAACTGCATCAAATACATTTATGCCTATGCCGACAGCGTGGACAAGCCATGCGTAATCAGTGTGAGTGTAAGCCATAACAGTGGTCAACACGACGGTTCAGACAGGATAAGCAAGGCTGTAGCACAGTTATCAGGCCCCGGACGCATTTTTGTCGTTTCGGCAGGAAACACGGGCAACAGCGATACCTATTGCTCAGGTCCTTCCACAATGGACAAACCTTTCAACATGTTGCTTGGTTACAAGACCGACCACTGCGATGAATCATGTTATTATAAATACTACTGGTTTGACACTTGGGTAAGGGCAAAATCGACACGCCCGGTGGTCAAATACCATATTTTGGACAAATTCAACAAACGCATCGTTTGGGAATCAGCACCATCAAGTTTAACGATGAGGATTGACGCAAGTGAAATCAGTGACTATTTTGAACCGGACCCCGCGATAGATGATAATGTAGGCTACTTGTATGCCATGGTCGCCATAACAAATACCGGCAGATACGATATCACTAGCAGGGTCAGCAATCTGCGTTGTAAAGAGACCTATTACAATCCACAAGACGGAACTACTTACGGCCGATACCAAATAGGTTTCTCCGTATATCCACCCAAAACCATGTATCCCAACATGACCGACAGCTGCTACCTAGACTCATGGATCGGCTCTTCCTTGAGTATAGTAACGCCATACAATGACGAAATCTATATGGACTCCATCAGTGAAGATGGAGATACCATACAGTATCCAGTTATGAACTACTATGTGACAGCCAACAACGATGCCTCAATCATCACCTATGCAGCCAATGATTCCGTTATCTCGGCTGGAGCCTATGTCGCGCGCAACTCTCATTACTCACTGAATTTTGACCAGATGATTTATAGCAACTCATTCACCGTGCAAGACGCATGTAGCTTTTCGGGCTATGAGATTGAAGGCGCAGGTCCAACAGGCAAAGTCCTGCCAACAATTTCCGCTCCAGGTCTTTATGTTATCGCTGCCGGTAGCCGCTATTCCTATTTCCAAAACGACAACACAACTCGAGACTTGGTGATGCGCAAGGATGGATACCCCTATGGTGCCATGACCGGCACGTCAATGGCAGCGCCCACCGTGGCTGGTATTATTGCTCAATGGCTGCAGATCAATCCCAATCTGTCAACAGGTGACATCAAGACGATTCTGGCTGAAACCGCCATTAAGGATGACTTCACCGCAACAAATCCACACTTCGGACCCAACGGCAAGATTGACGCTATGGCTGGTGCCCGTTATATATTAGGCATTACCGATGAGCCCACGATCATTTGGGGTGACTTGAACGATAACGAAGAAGTCGACATGGATGACCTGACAAAGATGATCAATTATCTGTTGACCAATGACAGCACAGACATGAATCTTGTAGCCGGAGACATCAATCAGAGTGGCGGTGTTGACATGGACGATTTAGCGCTACTCATCAATATATTATTGACTAATGAATTCTAATTGATTCTTTCGCCTGGTCTAGCATGACATGAGGAAACTGACACTGATCATAGCGTCCCTCTTCTCTCTCGCGACAAGCTATCTTGTTGCAGAAAACACTGTTCCCTCATCTGTCAGACAGTTCTTGAACGAATACCGCACGAAGAGTTTTTCTTTGCCGAACAGCTCTTCAATGTTTGTCTCTCCTGAATATGATTCAGGCAAAGAGGCGGTTGACGTCTTCATCTCGATTGACAATTCCATCGTCATTGATAAGCTTAAAGAGCTGGGAATCAACATTCATGCCAAGTTTGACGGCTTTGTGACAGCACGAGTGCCTGTTGATTTGCTTGAACATGTTGCGACAATGCCGGGCGTGAGCGATGTCGATGTCAGCCGACGTGTTGAATTATGCACCGACTCCACCCTAAGTGTGACTCATGCCGGAGAGGTAATCAACGGAGCACAATACGACTTGCCCCAGTCCTATGACGGGACCGGGGTGATTGTAGGTGTCATTGACGTGGGATTTGATTACCAACACCGTGCTTTCCGTAAAGCAGACAATCCTGATATCACCCGCATCGTCAGGATTTATGACACAAGGAATACGTCAGGTCATCCTGTCATGAACAGTTCGGGCACAAGGTTGCCGGGTTCGGTGTTCATGAATGAAGAAATCTATTCGCTCAGATATGACAGCAATAGCACCCACGGGACCCACACCAGCAGCATTGCTGCGGGCACCCATGTGAACGGCTATGGTGGCATGGCTCCTGGTGCCGATATCGTCCTGTGTGCAGTGAAAGTGCTTGACGGCGGGTTGTCAACAGTGGAGATTGCCAACTGCGTCAACTACATCACATGCTATGCCGACAGTGTAGGCAAACCTTGCGTAATCAGCATGAGTGTGAGCACAGCCACTGGGCAGCACGACGGTCAAGACTACCTCTCAAGAGCCATTGCACAAAAGATGGGCAAAGGCCGAATCTTTGTGATTTCGGCTGGAAACTGTGGTGACCGCCCAATGTATATCCACAGTTCCTTGAACAAGTCCAACCCTGTCAATCTGCTCTTCAAGTGCAAAACAATCAGTGATGTTGACTCATCCTATTATTACTCAATAGTCAATTCCGACATCTGGATGAGGGGGTCTAAGATCAGCCCAGCATACAGGTGGCATATCCTTGATTTGAAGACTCATCGAATCGTTTGGCAAAGCGATTCACTAACTGGGTCTAGCGAGCTCAACTCCTCTCAATTCAAAAGCTATTACGATACTGGTCCCGACACAAACACCGAAGGCATTCTAAGGGTCACCCTAAAAGTCTCGTCTAACAGTACCGGTTACGGCAACAAATACAATCTGGACATCGACATTGGCAATTTGGAATGCCAAGAATTCACTATAGCCAACGGAGTGAAACAATCACGCTATGCCCTCGGCATCAGCATCTACCCACGAGACAACAACCAAAGCGAACTTGACGCTTGGTTTGGACACAGTTCGAGTCGAGCCGGTTCTTATCGTCACTCTGTCACTACGATGTCAGGAGAGACCTTCAATCATTTTTACACGCCTTCGAACAATGATTGCACCATCGGCACCTATGCGGTAAATGATTCCATCATTTCGGCAGGGGCATTTGCTGCACGCAACAATTATTATTCTTTATTACTGAACAGAATCATCACCAACAACAGCATAGTCGTTGGTGAAATTGCCAATTTCTCCAGTTTCCAGATTGAGGGTGCTGGCCCAACAGGAGAGGCCCTCCCCACAATCTGTGCTCCTGGAATCTGCGTGGTTGGCGCTGCAAACCGCTACTCCTACCTCGCCAATCACAAAACAACGGTCATGAAAACCGAAGACGGTAGTTGCTGGGGCATCCTGAGCGGCACTTCCATGTCGGCGCCCACCGTGGCCGGCATCATCGCATTGTGGCTGCAAGCTAACCCCAACCTGTCGGTCTCCCAGATAAAAAACATCCTGGCTGAATCTGCCATCCGTGACGAATTCACGATGGGACAGAACAGCTCAATGTTCGGTCCAAACGGCAAGATTGACGCAATGGCAGGAATGAGGCTTGTGCTCCAAGGCTTGCACAATGACACGGGAGACGTGAATTGCGATGGGCACGTCAACATGGACGACCTCACGTTATTGATATCACACCTGTTGGGCTTCTACCCTCCCGACGAGGTCTTCTCCGAAACCAATGCCGACATGGATCATAGCGGCAATGTCGGCATGGATGACCTTACCGAGATGGTTAATTATCTGCTCAACATCTAGATTGACAGGACAAGGGCAATAAACGAAAATGTATCGCGCATGTGCACGATACATTTTTGTTATCTGGAATCATCAGTCTGATTACTTGGTAACATCGATGAGGCCGTGGCCCGTCATCTCTTTGGGCTGCGGCAGGCCCATGATTTGCAGGATGCTGGGTGCCACGTCGGCAAGACGGCCCGTGTTGATGATGAGTTCGGGATCCTCGGTCACATAGATGATGGGCACGGGGTTGAGCGAATGGGCCGTGTTGGGCGTTCCGTCGGTGTTGACGGCATGGTCGGCATTGCCGTGGTCGGCGATGAGGATAACCTCATAGCCTGTGGCACGGGCTGCCTCAATCGTGTCATGAACACAGCGGTCAACTGCCTTGACGGCCTTGCAGATGGCATCATAGACTCCCGTGTGGCCAACCATGTCACCGTTAGCATAGTTCACCACGATGAAATCATACTTGTCCTCACGGATGGCTGCGACAAGTTTGTCACGCACCTCATAGGCGCTCATCTCGGGCTTGAGGTCATAGGTTGCCACATCGGGCGAAGGCACCAGGATGCGGTCCTCGTTCTCGAAGGGCTGTTCCCTGCCGCCGCTGAAGAAGAAGGTCACATGAGCATATTTCTCGGTCTCGGCGATGTGCAACTGACGTTTGCCCAGGCCAGACAGATACTCCGACAGCGTGTTGTCCACGTTCTCCTTGGGGAACAGGATGTGCATGTTCTTGAACGTGGGATCATAGGGGGTCATGCAGTAGTACTGCAAGCCAGGAATCACCTTCATGCCGTCCTCGGGTTTGTCCTGCTGGGTCAAGGCGATGGTGATCTGCTTTGCACGGTCGTTGCGGAAGTTGAAGAAGATGATCACGTCACCCTCTTGGATGCGGCCATCAACGGTCGAGTTGACGATGGGCTTGATGAACTCATCGGTCACACCCTCGTCATAGGACTCCTGGATGGCACGCACCATGTCGTCGCTCTGCTTGCCCACACCGGCGGTGAGCATGTCATAGGCCACCTTGATGCGGTCCCAGTTGTTGTTGCGGTCCATGGCATAGTAACGGCCAATGACGGTGGCCACCTTGCCAGCGCTTTGCTCGCAGTGCTCAATGACTTGACCGACAAAGCCCTTGCCGCTCTCGGGGTCGGTGTCACGTCCGTCCATGAAGCAGTGGATGAACACCTTGTCCAGGCCATATTCCTTGGCGATGTCACACAAGGCCATCAGGTGCCCCATCGAACTGTGCACGCCACCCGTACTCGTCAATCCCATGATGTGAAGCGCCTTGCCGTTGTCGCGGGCATAGGAATAGGCGCTGACGATCTCAGGATTGTTCATGATTGAACCGTCGGCGATGCTGCGGTTAATCTTCACCAAGTCCTGATAGACAACACGGCCGCCACCAATGTTGAGGTGTCCCACCTCGCTGTTACCCATCTGACCATCGGGCAAACCGACGTCCTCGCCACAAGCCTTGAGCGTGCTGTGCGGATAAGCGGCGCGCAGGAAGTCAAGGTAAGGGGTCGGTGTGCTGTAAATCGCGTTGCTCTGACCCTTGGGACCTTCACCCCAGCCGTCCAATATCATTAATAATGCTTTCTTTGCCATAATTTATTTTACCTATTTGTTGTTTAACTTGATTTTTGGGACTGCAAAGGTAGTTAAAAGTCCTCAGTTTTTAGTCCTTAGTCCTTATTTTTTTAGTTTTTAGTCAAGGTAATTCGTCACTGGCGACTGTGAGATATTTTTGCAAGAAAAGGGCCTGAGGTTTTGATTCTTCCTTCAAATTCACTAAATTTGCGCATTATTACAATTATGCGATATACACAAACTAAAATCTTATCTTTTATGAAACATTCTACCAAACTTTCCAAAACATTGTGTTTTGTGCTTTGCCTGTTCATGGGCAGTGTGTTCACTGCTGTTGCCGCCGATTTCATGGTGGACAGTATCTGCTACAATATTATCGGCGACAACGAGGTTGAAGTCACCAGACGTGACGTCAAGTATTCGGGTGAGGTCATCATTCCCGCCACTGTCGTGAACGAGGGCATCACCTATCAGGTCATTCGCATCGGCAACAGCGCCTTTTACTCCTGCCCGGATTTGACCATGGTGGACATTCCCGAAGGAGTCACCAGCATCAACGATTACGCCTTCTATTTTTGCACCAGTCTTGAAGTCCTCGAACTGCCCAACTCGCTGGAGCGTATAGGCATCATGTCGCTCCACAACTGCTCCAGCCTCACAAGCCTGTACATTCCACGCAATCTGACCGAGATTGGCCGCAACGCCTTGGGCGGTTGTAGTAGCATTACCAACTACATGTGCAGCGGCATGAATCCCTACTTTAAGACAGTTGGCGGTGTGCTCTTCACCAAGGACATGACGCAGATAGTCGCCTATCCGCCTGCAGCGACCGCCACTACCTATGACATCCCCTCCACTGTGACCACCATCTGGCAGCGCACCTTCAATTATGCCAACAACCTGACCGAGATTACCATCCCTGAAGGGGTTACCTGGGTGGGACCTGGCGCTTTCATGGAATGTGACGGTATTGTGTCACTCGATTTTCCTGACGGCGTCCAGCACATCGGCGCGTCGGGCTTCTGCGGCTGCGACAACCTGATTAGTGTACACCTGCCCGCCAGTTTGGACACCATCACTAACAGCATGGTCTCAGAACTGACAGCGTTGACCGAACTCACCATTCCGCGCAACGTGAAATTCATCGACAACTTCGCCTTCACAGAGTCAACAGGAATCGTCAGCATCATCTTCGAGGAGGGCAGTTGCCTTCAAGCCATTGGAGACCGTGTTTTTGAAAAATGCACCGCATTGGAATACTTCGACATGCCCAACACAGTCACCTCGATAGGTGCTCAGATTTTCGGTTACTGCTCTTCGCTCAAGCATGCCCATTTGAGCGACAACCTCACAAGTATGGGCAATTCCACATTCTGGGAATGCACCTCGTTGCTCGAGGGTGAGGTACCTGGCGGCTTAACCTCGATCCACAACTTATTTATCAGATGCACTTCTTTAAAACGTGCCAGAATCGGTGACAGGAATTCTACACCGGGTACCACGACATTGCAAAATGCCTGTATCAGTACCTGCCCCCAACTTGAGTACCTCGAATTAGGAAACAATATTGACTCCTTGGCAGACTTGTCAATCACGGGTGTTGGTAACCTCAAGGTGGTTGTCTGCTGGCCTTTGGCACCGCCAAAATGCCATTATTACTGGGATGCATTCAGTCCCTCACCACAATCGCTCGATGCCGTCCTCTATGTGCCCAAGGCATCACTCGAGGCCTACACCGTCGCCAACGAGTGGAAGAAGTTCAAGACCATCGTGCCCATCGATGACCTGGGTGACGTGAACGGCGATAGCGCAGTGAACATGGATGACCTAACCGCGCTCATCAACATCCTGCTTACCGCCGACATCGCCGCCAGGGATTTGCCGCTGGCCGACACCAATCTGGACGGCGCCATCGGCATGGACGACCTCACCACGCTCATCAACATCCTGCTCACCGGCAATTGACACCAGCCACAGCAAGCGACTAACGACCGAAAAATTATTCAGCAACGGTTTTGAGTTCGTGCGGGACTATACAAATGGCCCGCACGACATTTTTTCATCGCTAGTCGCTGTTCACAAGTCACTAATCCGTAGTTTTTTGCAAGAAGGTGAGCCCAAAGCATTGTTTTTTCCTATATATTCACTATATTTGCGGATTGATACTAAATGAGATTATCTCATGCTATTGTTTATTATTTAAAATCTTAACTATTATGAAACTCTCTACTAAACTTTCCAAAACATTGTGTATAGTGGCTCTCCTGTTTGCAGGCAGTGTGTTCACATCGGCGGCTGCCGACTTCATGGTGGACAGCATCTGCTACAACATCACCAGCGACAATGAGGTTGAAGTCACCAAACTCACCTCAGGCAAGTATTCAGGCGTTGTCATCATCCCCTCGACGGTCATCCAAAACGGTACGACCTATCAAGTGACCCGCATCGGCGAAAATGCCTTCTCGGGTTGCCGAGAATTGACCTTGGTTGACCTGCCCGAAGGAATCTTGTCCATTGGCACCAACGGCTTCTATGATTGCACCGCACTCGAAGCTATTGAGTATCCCAACTCCCTTGAATCCATCGAGAATCTCGCTTTCTGTAATTGCACCAACCTCACGACGGTCAACATCACCAGGAACATAACTGACATAGGCTCGAGCGCCTTTAATAACTGTACAGGCCTTACAAGCATTTCATGCAGTCCTTTTAATCAGCATTTCAAAGCTGATGGCGGAATTCTCTACACCAAAGACATGACTATGTTGGTGCTCTATCCCAAGAATGCAGTGGCAACATCATTCACCATCCCCGACGGTGTAACAGCGCTTGAATCCTATGCTTTCCAGAACTGTGACAATCTGACTGACATCACCTTTCCCGAAAGCGTCACATGGCTTGGGCGTGACGTGTTCTGGAGGTGTGACGGTCTTGTGTCCATTGATCTCCCCGACGGCATTACACACATGGGTAAAGGCACATTCGACGAATGTGTCAATTTGGTCCAAGTTCATCTGCCCGCGAGCTTAGACAGCATCTTAGATTTCACATTCTATTCATGCAAACTCCAGGAAATCACAATTCCCCAAAACCTGAAGCACATCGGGCAATACGCATTCTCCGAAGCCAAAGAACTGCACCATGTCAACTTCGAAGAGGGCAGCAATCTCTTGACTATCGACGAAAACGCCTTCTTTAACTGTTATGCACTGGAATCTTTCGACATGCCCAATAGCGTCACAAGCCTCAAGGCTAATGCATTCTATCAATGCCGCTCTTTGAAGTCGATTCATCTGAGTGATAATCTTACAGACCTCGGAAAAACCATCTTCTGGTACTGTTCTTCATTGACTGAACTGAAAGTGCCCAATGGCGTTCCCCGGATTCTCAATTCAATTGTCCATTATTGCACCGCTTTGAGGACATTAAGAATCGGTGACCGATACGGCATTCCGGGAACAACAACATTTGAAAGCAGTTCTATCTCAGCCGATTCAATCGTGTGTCTGGAATTAGGAGCAAATGTAGCCGTTTTAGGAAATTACGCTATGTGGCTCAATCCCGACCTCAAGGTGTTCATCTGTTGGGCGCCCATTCCTCCCACTTGCACCAACAACAGTTTTGGCGTTTATCCCTCAGCAACCCTCTACGTTCCCAAAGCCTCGCTTGAAGCCTATAGCACGGCTGCGAAGTGGAAGGATTTCAGCAGAATTGTGCCCATCGACGATCTGGGTGACGTGAACGGCGACGGCGCGGTGAACATGGATGACCTGACTATGCTCATCAACGTGCTGCTGGGCAGTGATGCCTCGTTAAACCGACCGCTGGCCGACACCAACCTGGACGGTGACATCAGCATGGACGACCTCACCACGCTCATCAACATCCTGCTCAACAACAACTGAACACCGACAGAACCAAACTGACAAACAAAGCGTCCGTCACCCGAAAACTGGTGGCGGACCTTCTTTTAAATCACAAAGGCATGATTTCAATCCCCCCTAAAAACTATTCCCTTTCCTCAACTGATTATTCACTGATTTTTTCTATCTTTGCAGGATAATGTGCGACCATAATAACGAAAACTATGATTACAGGAGAAATCAAGAATAGAATAGACAATATTTGGGACACCTTTTGGACAGGTGGCATCACCAATTCAATCACCATTCTCGAGCAGATGACCTATCTGTTCTTCATGAAGATGCTCGACGATGCCCAGCGCACCAAGGAGGCCAATGCCAACGCCATGGCCTAGTTCAAGGAGAAGTACCTGTAGCACTGGTCATGAAATCCTATCGACCCCGCAATCCAGGCCATGACTATTACGGTCGAGGAACCTATCTCATCACACTGGTGGTGAGCGATAGGTTACCGCTGTTTGGACGGCTGGGCGATGATGCCAGGCACCCCCAGGTCGAGCTATCGCCACTGGGCAAAGTGGTGAAGCAGGCATGGGAAACAATACCCGACCGGCAGGCGGCTCATGGCAATCGCGTGGCTGTTCACGCCTGCGTGTGCATGCCCGACCATTTCCATGGCGTGCTCGAAGTGCTGGAGCCCATGCAATGGAGCCTGGGCGACATCATCCAGGCCTTCAAGGCGGCATGCACCAGCCACTGGCAGCGGCAACAAGGGCAAGGTCATTCCATCAATCGCCCGATATCGGGCGATTGCCACAGCCCGCAAGCACCGGCATGGCTGCGCGAGAAGGCCCGCCTCCACGACAACGAGGGCGCGCTCATCCGCGCCATGTCCAAGCGACAGCGCCAGGAGTACTACACCCTGGTGGGCAGGGAGCAGCGACCACTGTTCGACGACAATTACGATGACACGGTGTGCCTCGACCAGCGCCACTGCCAGGCCATGATTACCTACGTCCACGATAACCCGCGGCGCGCCATTTTACGCCGAGCCTTGCCACAGTTGATGCAGCGCACCCTTCATGTCCAGATCGCAGGGTGCGACTATGGCACCTTCGGCAATCTCTTCTTGCTGCGGTGGCCCGGCAAGGTACAGGTGCAATGTCACCGCCTGCATCCCGTCACCAGGGAGCCCTACGAGACCACACCCGACTTTGCCCGCCAGCATCAGCAATGGGTAGATGCCATCATCGGTGGGGCCACAGTGATTGTCACCCCCGGCATCTCTCGTGGCGAACTCCTGATGAAAAACGAATGCCTCAAGAACGGTTATCCACTCATCCATATCCAGAAAGAGCCCATCACAGCCTATTGGAAACCCGAGCGGACGCGGTTTGAGGCCTGCGCTAACGGCAGCCTGCTCATTCTCGCACCATGGGGGCTCGATGCGATGGCAGAGGTCAACGGCGTACCCGCCGAGACCGACTACAGCCGCTTCCACAACATGAACCAACTGGCCGCCGAGATTTGCGCCTTCAACGGCAGCGCCACCATCTTGAGATAACCGCCATCAATGCGCACGACAAACAACTACCGATATCGGTAGTTGTTTGGTATTTTATCAATTTTTCAAGCCATTTTCTTGCAAAACATGGTATTTTTACCTTATCTTTGCAGCACTAAACGTGAAAGACACCTTTTAATGTTTAATTTTTAATTATTTATTACCATGACAAACATTTTAAATGAAATGGAGATGCTTGCCAGCCTGACTGCCGAGGATTATGTGGCAAACGAGTTCTCCAGCATCAAAGAAAAGTATGTTATCGACGGCAATGTCGATTATCCCGAACCCGAGTACCTCATCCGCATCGGTGATGTGCCCACCCTGCCCAAGGGCAACCTGGTTGCCGTGAGTGCCAAGTGGAAAAACGGCAAGACATTCTTTTGCGACATCCTGAGTGCCATCTTCCTGGGTTCCGACGTTTTTCCCAACTGCGAGAACCTGATTAAGCATGGCAAAGTGCGGTTCATCGACACCGAGCAGGCGAGGAACGACACAGCCCGCATCCTCAGGACCATTTGGGCCATCACCCCCGAGGAGAGGCACTGTGACATCGAAGTCTCCTGTCTGCGCAATGCCGATATTTACCGTAACGACTCGAGCGAAGATGTTTCCCGCTATGATTTCGTGCGTCATTCTATTGAGATTGAGCACCCCGACCTGGTCGTCATCGACGGTATTGCCGACCTGATCTACAACTACAACGAGGTGGCCGAGAGCCAGGACATCGTCAACAATCTGGCAACTCTCGCCAACAAGCACAACTGCTGCATTGTGGTGGTCATGCACCAGAACAAGGGCAGCCATGACAAGATGATGAAGGGACACATCGGCACCATGCTCTACCAGAAGTGCAGCGACGTGTTCCAGGTCGAGAAGCACGGCGAGATATTTCTCGTCACCCATCCCGTGTCGCGTCATCGCCAGAGCAACGGACTGGTGTTCAAACTCGACGAGAACGCCATCCCCAAGGACGGCGCAGCCGACCGCCATCGTCAGATGCAACTCGAGAAGCAACAGAGCGAGCAGCAGGCAAGGGAAATTCTTGCCGACATCATCCCACAGGACGGCACCCCCATCAGGCGCAGCGACATCGTTGAGCAACTGACCGAGAAGCACCCGTTCCAGCGAACGCGTTGCTACGAACTCATCAAGCAAGCCCTGGCAACGGGGTGGCTCGTCGAGGTGGACAGGTCAAAGGTAAGGCTCAAAACCGCAGCCGATGTTTCGTCCGTTCGTCCGCTATAATATATATAAACTGAACGAACGAATGAACGGATGAAATTGTGTCATCGATAGTTTTGACACAACAATTTCAATCATGTCACTATCACCTACCCTTTCATCCGTTCATTCGTTCGTTCGCATGTACACACATTTTATTCACACTTTAAATTGATTATTTACCATGAAAAAGAAAATGAATCTAAACCAATTAGTTGATTTGCTTGCCAACTGCATCACCTGGGGTATTGACATCAACATTGATGCCGACAGCGAGGTAAAGACCATCAAGGTTCGCAATTCCCGTAACAGCAAGACGGTGAAATTCACCTTCAAGGTTCCCTGTCGTGGATGGTGCAAGGTTGGTAACTGGGAGGAAACGACCGAGCCGGTAAACAAGCCTAAAGATTAATTCCCACACACGTCCGTATGAACGAATGAACGGACGACCCCAAATCGGTGGTGCTCTCGACAAAAAGGGCACCACCTTTTTTATTGCGCATTATTCCGCCATTTAAACTTTGCCCCAAACGACAAACAACCAATGAACAAACAAGACTACATACAAAGGCGCTTTGACGGGGTCATCACCCCGCAGACGGCCTAAGCAGCTATATCATACCCGGTTGAAGGGGCGCCTAATGACTGGTGTAGAAGTCGGTGATGCGTTGGATGGCGCGTGAGCACACGGGGCAGAAGTTTGCCACTTCGTTGATCTTCATGCGACATTCCTGGGCAGGACGGTAAACGCCCTTGGACTGGTAACCGCCGCCCTCAAAGACGCCCACTCGCTGGGTGGCGGCATCCAACAGGCGCTGCTCCTTCTCGTTGGTGATTTTGCGGTAGTTGGGGACCTTGGGATCGGGAGGCGTGGGGACGGGAGTTCCCTTGGGAAGCATGTCGGCCCACTTGCTCTGGAAATCGACAAGCGTGGTGAGGTTGGGCTCCCAGGGCTCGGTGTCGGCAGGATACATCGACTCGTAGGCGTCATCATAGAAGTATTCGTCGCCCAAACCGGCATAGGCATGGCCGAACTCATGGACGAGCACCTGATGGAAGGTGGGATGGTCGCTGGTGGTGACGGTAACCTGGTTGTAGATGCCACCGCCGCCATAGGTGTCGCTGTTGACCAGCACGATGATGTGCTCGAAGGGAACCCCCGAAAGCACGTCATAGAGGCGATGGATGTCCTGTGTCATCAGGTAGCGGTCGGTGTAGAAGGTGTCATAATGAGTGCCCGCCGGGGTACTGCTCCAACGACCAAGATGGGGCACACTGGGTCCACTGGTCAACGACTCGGCGGCCACAGCAACGACATTGAAACGGTCTTTCATCGAGGTGAACGGCTCGTGGGCGAACAAGGCATCGACCACACGCTGACAATCGACATAGAATTTGCCCATCTGGGCACGGGTATAACCCTCGGCAACGATGGCCAGGTCGATGCATTGGGTGATGTCGGGCTCTCCGTCAAGGGGCCCCTCGGTGGGCTTGTAGGCGCGTTGACCCGGAGCGTCGGTTGCTTTTTTCTCGACAGGCAGCGTCTTTCCTTTCCAGATGTAGTGGAAGGGTATGCCATTGTCGCCGATATGGCGGATGAGGATGTCGGCAGGATCAACGGTGTGTGTCATACTGGTCACCACTTTGCCATGAAAGTCGAGCAGCGAGACAGTGATGTCAACGGGCTGCTTGGGCATGGGCACATTGTAGCTTGTACCGAAGGCCTTGCTCACCTGGGTAGCCTCCTCGGTGGCCAGCCACTCCTGGAACAGCGTGGAGAACGTGTGGACGAACAACAGCTGACCAGTGGCATGGTCTTTGAGTTGTATCTGACCGTTACCCTTGAGCGGGACATCGGCAAGGCGGCTCTTGCGGCCTGCCCACTGGGGAGTGACACACATCTGCTCCAAGTAAATCTGCTGGGCATCGTGATTGCCGGCAAACACATAATCGAGGCGCAACGTGCGGCCATCAAAGAAATCATCAAACTGCTGTGCCACAGCGCTGAAGGTGGCCAGCAGGATGCAAGTCAACAATAAAATACTTTTTTTCATCTCATCGGTAGGTTTTATTGGCGCAAAAATACAAAAAAGCCAAAGAAATTTTGTAATTTTGTGCTAAGAAATACAGGATAAGCATGGTGGAGTTGAATTTGCCGGAATTTGAGTACAAGGTGAAGAAACGGGAGGATGGCTCGTGGGCCATCTGGGACCGTCTGCGCGAGCGCTGGGTGGCACTCACACCCGAGGAATGGGTGCGCCAGCACTTTGTGGAGTGGCTCATCACCGACAAGGACTTCCCCGCCGCACTGATGGGCAACGAGGTGTCGTTGACACAAAACGGCATCTCGCGGCGCTGCGACACGGTGGTGGGTGACCGCACGGGACAACCGCTGGTGATTGTCGAGTACAAAGCGCCGAGCATCAACATCACGCAGAAGGTGTTTGACCAGATTGTGCGCTACAACATGGTGTTGAAGGCCCGCTACCTGATGGTGAGCAACGGCCTGGTGCACTACTGCTGCCAAATCGACTACGAGAAGAACAGCTACAGGTTCCTGGAGGAGATTCCTTGTTATGATTCGCTGGTTGCCAGTCAGCAGGAATAATGCATTTATTGGATAACATTTTTCAATAAAATGCTTGATTATCCCATAGATTCTTATAATTTTGCAAATAGTTTAAAAATATAGGCTTATGAAGAAATATATTTTGATGTCCCTTGCGGCAACTGTTGTGATGATTTTGTGTGCCAGCAACAAGGCGTTTGCTGCAGTTCCTGACGGTTACAAAACCCTTGATTTTCCAAGCTTCACAGTGAGTCTCCCCAATGAATTTGAGAAATCAGAGGGTTGGAGCAGTGAAAGCCAAATGAGCTTTAACTCAAATGCCATTAACGTGCGTGACGATGGCGATGAGTACCTTTCCAGTGCCAATATCAGCATCTATGAAATGGATAGTGATATCGAAGACCTGAACATGAACGAATTTGCCCAGAACATGACGGGGTCGGCCAGGGCCATGGATGAGACCTGTGACGAACCTGTCATCGAAGGCAACACCATCATCCTGCGTTCGACCAGCGATGTCGATTACGGCCATGTGATTTACTGGCGCTTCATTGTCATCAACGAGGACGGCAAAACCGCCGGTGGTACCGTTTCCTACTATGATGGGGATGCCAAGTTCTATGACGGCATCGTGATGCCGATTATCCAATCCATCCAGTTCAAGTGAGATGAAAAAACTCTTGGCCATACTGACGCTGTGCTGCTGCCTGCAACTGAACGCCCAGGACATCAAGGTGGGTGACAGGTTTCTGGACATCGAGACTGACGTAACGTACATTGTGCGCGAAGTGCGTATGGAGAAATACGTCTTCATGACAGATGATGTAGAGGACAACCTGCTGAGCCTGGCCAAAGTTGATGGCAAAGCTGGTGAATACATCCTTGAACCCAGCCGCCAAGCCGATGACCCACCCATCGCTGGTGCCGAGTTCGGATGGCCTGTCAAATACGCTCCCGATAAGGGTACGCTCGAGTTCTACACCCCTCAAGGTAATTTGCTCTACACCTTAGTGGCCGTCAAGGTTGCCGAGCGAGAGGGCTACCGCTTTGACGTGTCATTCGGCACCGACAGCGAGGGTTACATCGGGCGGATATTTGTCAAGGGCTACACGTCGCAGGACGAGGAACCCCAGATGGAATTTGAACGCGATCTGGTTGAGAGGCTCGCCAAAGCGCCCAGTGCCGACGAGGCCGCACGCTGGGTGGACGAACGGACGGACATCAACTTTGACGGCATCCCTGACCTGATGGTTTTCATCGGCCGCAACTGCGTGGGGCGCGTTTCGGAGTACTATGACGCCTTTGTGTGGAATGACGAGGACAAGTGCTTCAACATGGTTCTGGACTTTGACTTAATCAGCAACCCCGTCGTTCATCCCGACACCAAGACTATCACCAGTACCGCCCGCACCGATGCGGTGGAAATCACCACATGGACCTACGCATGGGTAGACGGACACCTAGAAATCATTGACGAAACCACAAGTACCTTTGGCGATGAATAAGAATCTATTACTCACCTTGATTTTTGCCTGCAGTATGCTCCCGATGACGGCAGGCAGCGCTCCCGACAAGAATGACGGGGCCACGCTCCCACCCATGTTCCTGCTCGGCACCAACAACGGCATGATGCAGATGGTTTATTGGTGTGACTTTGAAGAGCCCCAGCTGGACGAAGAGTATCCTGAATACTTTGAAGAGCAGCATCAGGCTTGGGAAGTTCAGGAGCAATTTCGCCGCAATGCCTCCAAGTACACCAAACTGATTGTTGACGGCACCGCGACACTGAACGTGAAATATGTGGATGAGATTCTGCTCAACCCCGACGGCGAGAAGATATTCCCGGGCGAATTGCATGGCAACCCCAAAATCCCCTCAGCTGGTGCCCGATTCACCCTCCGGGGCGAGCCCAAAATGAATATGGACGAAGTGTCTGGCAACGTTGTCGTTACCGACAGTTATCTTGCCTCCCACAAACCGCTAAAGGTCGAATCGGCCACGGTCGACGAGGAAGTGCCGCTACCGGCTGCCGTCATCAAGAAGATGGAGGAAAAATACGGCATGAAAGCCGAACTGTCCAAGAAGGTCTTTATCATCGGGGACCGTTACACCTATGGCGTGATGCAATTTCAGGGCGAATACAAGAACAGCACAAGAAAGAAACATGACCCGAACGAGAAATCGGCTTTGGCGCTGGAAATAATCACCGACGGCGATAAAGTCTATTCCTATCCTGTCGAAGGGTGGTATGACCCGGAGTTTGGTTGCACATGGAATGCCGATGACGGTGGCGAATACTTCCCCAGCAACATTGCGGCGGCATTTGAAGGTCCTCAAGGTGTAGAGCTTTGCTACCTGCATTGGGCTCCCGAGAGTGCCACCACCGGCATCATGACCCTGAGCAACGGCAAACTCGACCGCCAGGAATATACCGTTTATCATTCCCTGATCGACGAGCAGATTCCCGTGTGGAAAAAGGACATTGAGGAGATGAAGAAACTCTACGTTGCCGATGACCCAGGTGAAAACGATGGCATTGAACTGACCAAGTGGGCCCATGTCTTTATCGACTATATGGGCGAGCAGATATGGATCAGCGACGAGGCAGAGGAAAACGGCGCCTTCTTCAGCCGCGAGGACGGCAAATTCGAGCTCATCGGCACCGTGAGAGGCAATTTCAAGCCCTCGTTCCCCCAAAGCCGAGACGGCAACTGTTACCTGGTAATCTCGGGACCTGCCGGAGGACCGTCCTATTATACCGAAATCTTTAAGTTCAGGAACGGCAAAGTGGTTGAACGATTCAACGGCCTGGAGGTTTACGGCGAACTTGACGGCGCCATGCTCAACGGCAAGGAAATCAGCGCCGAGCAAGGAAAAGCCTACATGAATGCTGTACCCGAGGCCACAGAGCCCTTCATCTACTGGAACGAAATCAACGAGAAGTGACAATCAAGCGATGAGAAAGGCGATTACATTATTACTCTGCTGCTGTGCGATGGCATTTGGTGCCAGAGGCATGCAAGCCGACATCCTGTCGCTCAAGGCCGTCAATAGCGGCTGGATGAGCAAGCCCATTCCCGTGAACAGCAGCAACGGGACAGTGGACGTGATGGCGCTGATGAAGGCCTTTCACGCCGTCTGGCCCACCGCGAGCGTGCAGTCGGTCATCGACGTGGCAGGCGACAACAGCTATTATCAGCACGACGAAGCGACCATGCTCCCCGGGTGCCACGGCATTGTGTTTGTGGACTGTGAGGACTTCGGTTGGGCCTATTTTCATCACATGGAGGGAGCAACCCAAGACGTTGAAGCGCGCGTCTATCTGTGCGATAACGGGTGTGCATACTTCGTTATCAGTTTCGCTGAAGCCGGTGACGAGGTCAAGCCTTTCTGCTGCTTCTACTACTACGACCCCGCGAGCCAAATCATGAGGCCTGAAGACACCCCCTTCCATAACTTGCCGCGCAAATGGGCAAATTCCATATTACACTACTATCTGGGATTTGAATATGACCAGACCATCATCGTGGAAGAGACCTCACCTGCGGGTGAGAACTGGTACCACAAATATGTGTTTACCGGTATGGCCCATGTGTATGACCACTCCAGCGCCGAGGCCTATGAAGACATGGACGAGACGGACGAAATGGACGAAATGGATGTGAGGCTGCCCGACGATGCCGAGTTGAAAGACGAGGACAACGACAGGGAACTGTATGTGAACGTCGACGGCGTGGGCTCGGAAAACGGCCAGTGGTCGGTGTGGATGAGAGACAGAATCACGGGTATCGTGACCTACCTCTTTGCCACCGAGAACACTGCCGAGCCACGATGGGACCAGATGCAAGACGGCAACGGTATCAAGGTTCCATTTGACCAGATCGCCGCCGGCAACTGCTTCACCACCGTTTTCATTCCATGGGATGCCGACAAAATCTTTGTCGAGGGCTGCCCCGACAATCGCAACGTGTGGTCATACATCATCGACATGAAGACCAAGGAGGTCATTCAGTTGCCCACCAACGAAGGGCTGATCGCCATCGACCCCGGGAAACAGGAAATCCACATGAGCAATTACCAGTATAACCCTGAAGGTGGCCGATACTCGGTGGAGCGTGTCTATACCCTCGACGGCCGATTTACAGGCAAAGAATACCGAATTGCTGATTAACAGAGAAGAAACTCTATAAAATCATATTCAAATGAAAAGAATTGCAATCATCATACTGATACTCAGCGCCCTCACTGCAGGAGCACAGCACATCGAGCAAGGCAGCTTGTGGTACAACGGCGCACTCATCTATACCGCCACCCTGAACGAACAGGGCAATGTGATATTAAACTCAACCGTCGAGGGTGAGGAACTTGAATTCATGCTAGTGCCCGTGAAAGGCGAAGCCGATACCTACATCATCGCCGAGGGTCCTGACGATGCGATGATGGTGGAAGAGGAAGGACACACCGTTCGCCTCATCCAGCAGGAGGACTTGAATATCTTCTGTTTCTATGACTCAAATGACACTTTGTACAAATTGATGACTTGTACCAGAGAGGAGGACAACCAGAAACTCAATGTGGAAACCTGGATGACGATGATCAGAGGCGACTACACCATGGCCGACGGCACCCGCGTGTCTATTGACTGGGACAAAGCCCTCGTGGGGGGGACCTATGTTCCAGTCGAAGCCATGACGTTTAACGGCCACACGACAGGCATCCTCCGTATCGACGGTGAAGGAACTCCGTTGAACGGCTGTATGGAAGTGGAATTCGTCAAAGGCGGCCTGTGCCTGTATCCAGTGGGGTTTGATGAGTACGAATTTCCGCACCGATTGCTTGTTGACAGCATCACCCTCACCGAATCCAATCCCAACTACGGCACCTATGACTACGTATGCAACACATTGCTCCACGGCAGCGAGCTGAACTACTACGACAAACCGACGCTGCGCCTGATGCGCAATGCCATCCTTGCCCGTCGCGGCTATGTGTTCCAGTCCAAGGACCTGAAGGAATACTTTGCCAAAGAACCGTGGTACAAACCCGCCGACAGCAACGACGATATCCAGCTCTCGCTCCTTGAGAGATTGAATATCGAGCTGATTAAATACCGAGAAACCACTATTGATATTGAACAGTAGTCCAGGATTTAGCCGATTCTGCTCCATGTCGACCTGAAGACACACCGAAAAAATTAGTATATTTGCAACCATGAACGAAGATTATCTGGAGAAACTGAACGAGCAACAACGGGCAGCCGTCGAGTATTGCGATGGACCGCAACTGGTGATTGCCGGTGCGGGGTCGGGCAAGACGCGCGTGCTGACCTACAAGATCGTGCACCTGTTGCAGCAAGGATATGAGCCCTGGCGCATCATGGCGCTCACCTTCACCAATAAAGCAGCCCGCGAGATGCGAGAACGCATCGAGCCGCTTGCCGGTCCCGATGTGGCGGCCCAGTTGTGGATGGGTACATTCCATTCAATTTTCTCCCGCCTGCTGCGCCGCAATGCCGAATTGCTGGGTTTCAAACCCGACTTCACCATCTATGACCAGAGCGACTCTCGGTCCCTGATCAAACTCATCGTCAAGGATATGGGTCTTGATGACAAACTCTACAAGCCCGCTACCATCCAGACGCAAATCAGCAATGCCAAGAATGCGCTCATCGGTCCCGACGACTATGAACGCAATCAGGATCTCATCGATGCCGACCGCGATGCCATGCGCCCCGAGACGGCGAACATCTACAAGGCCTACTGCAAACGATGCCACATCGCCGGAGCGATGGACTTTGACGATTTGCTGTATTACACCAACATCCTGTTGCGCGACCACCCCGATGTGCTGGAGCGTTATCAGGACTTTTTCAAGTATATCCTTGTTGACGAGTACCAAGACACCAACTTCTCTCAGCACCTGATCGTGTATCAGTTGAGCAAGAAATACAACCGGTTGTGCGTCGTGGGTGATGATGCGCAGAGCATCTACAGTTTCCGTGGCGCGAACATCGACAATATCTTGAGGTTGCAACGCTTCTACAAAGACCTCAAGACCTTCAAGCTGGAACGCAACTACCGCTCGACGAAGATGATTACCGATGCCGCCAACAGCCTGATTGAAAAGAACAAAGGTCAAATCAAAAAACACTTGTTCAGCAAGAATCAGCTGGGCGAACGCATCCCCGTGATTCAGTGTTTCAGCGACTATGAGGAGGCCTATGTGGTCGCCAACCAGATTGCCGCGCTGAAAGCGCGACAGGGCGACAGCTATGAGGACTATGCCGTGTTGTACCGCACCAACGCGCAATCACGCATCCTGGAAGAAGCCTTGAGCAACGGTGGCCGTCGGGACAAGCACGGCAATATGCGCAACGCGATTCCCTACCGCATCTATGGCGGCCTGTCATTCTATCAACGCAAGGAGGTGAAAGATGCCATCTGCTACTTCAGGCTTGTCATCAATCCCGATGACGATGAGGCATTGCGTCGCGTCATCAACTACCCGTCACGCGGCATCGGCGACACCACTGTAGGGAAAATCACCCATTGCGCCAACGAGAATGGCGTGAGCATGTGGCAAGTCATCAACAATGCCGAGCATTACGGTCTTAACGTGAATCGTGGCACACAAGGCAAGCTAGACGGATTCGCCACACTGATGAAAGGTCTCATCGAGATGAACCAGAGCGGCACCGACGCGCTCACCATGGCACAAGAAACGGTGAAGCGCACACAAATCAAGAGTGTGCTGCTTGGCGACAACACGCCCGAGAACATCAGCCGCATCGAGAACCTTGACGAGCTGGTGAACGCTGTGAACGATTTCCAGCAGATGAAGGAGGAAAGCAGCGATGAGCGTTGCCAAATCGGCGACTTCCTGGCCGAGACATCCTTGCTCACCGACCAGGACATGAATGACCCGACGGGCGAAAAGGTCACCTTGATGACCGTTCATGCCGCCAAAGGGTTGGAGTTCAAGAACGTCATCATCGTGGGTGTGGAGGAAGACCTTTTCCCGAGCGCCATGAGTGCAGGCTCGATGTACCAGATCGAAGAGGAACGGCGATTGCTGTATGTGGCCATTACACGCGCCGAGGTGAACTGTGTCATCACCTATGCCACCTCGCGTTACCACAACGGTCAGACCAAGAGTTGCGTCATGAGCCGTTTCTTGCGGGACATTGCCCCCGAATATTTGCTGATGGGCAGCACCAATTCAACACCCATGCCGTCACGCAAACGCACACGGTGGGACGATTGGGATGAGGAACCTGTTCCGGAGAGATCCAGGCGCCGTACCGAGACACAGCCACGGCCCATACGACAAATGCCCACGCAGTCGCCCCGACCCGCCGCTCCATCCAGACCGACCTCCCCCACTCCGCCACCAGCAGCATCAAATGGCAGTTTCACAATCCACACGGTAGAGGAATTGTCATTGGGTTGCGAGATTTTGCATCAACGGTTCGGGCACGGCACGGTCATGAGTATTGACACTAACGGCAGTGACCCCAAGATTGATGTCGCTTTTAATGACGGGCAAACGAGGAAACTACTTTTGAAATTCGCCAAATTTGAAATATTGTAATCACTATGGAATACAAGACACCGTACTATATCGTGTATGAGGAGAAGTTGCGCAGGAACATCGAGTTGATTACCGGCGTGGCCGAGAGGACTGGGGTAGATATCATCATGGCGTTCAAGGCCAACGCGTTATGGCGCACGTTTGACGTGTTCAGGGAGTACGGCATCGAATCCACGGCAAGCTCGGTGAACGAGATGCTGCTGGCCATCGACGAGTTGAAATGCCGCACTCACACCTATTGTCCCGCCTATACCGACGAGACCATCGATGCCTATATCGCCGGCAGTTCACACATCACCTTCAACTCGGTGGAGCAATACCTGAGATTTGCCGACAAGGTGAAACAGCACAATGCCGACTGGCCCGGAGAGCAGGTGAGTTGCGGCTTGCGCGTGAACCCCATGTGCTCGGTGATTGAGACCGATATCTACAACCCCTGCTGCCCTGGTTCGCGCTTCGGGGTGCTGGCAAGCGACCTGGATGAGTTGCCCGAGGGTATTGAGGGATTCCACTTCCACGCCCTGTGCGAGAGCACGAGTTTTGACCTGGAGAAAGTGCTGCTGGCATTGAAGCAGCAATTCGGGAAATACCTGCCTCGCCTGAAATGGCTCAACATGGGCGGCGGGCACCTGATGACACGCGAGGGTTACAACATCAAGCATTTGGAGCAGGTGCTGGGTGCCTTCCAGGGTGCCTATCCTAATCTGCAAATTATTCTGGAACCCGGCAGCGCATGGTGCTGGCAGACGGGAGACCTGGAAGCCAGTGTGGTGGATGTGGTGAGCAACAGCGGCATCACGACGGCGATTGTCGATGTGTCGTTCGCCTGTCACATGCCCGACTGCCTGGAGATGCCCTATCAGCCCAAAATCACCCAGGCACTCGACGAAGTGGACCCGTCAAAGCCAACCTACCGCATGGGTGGCAACTCTTGCTTGAGCGGTGACTATGTGGGCGACTGGAGTTTCGAGAAGCCCTTGCAGCGTGGTGACCGCATCACCTTCGAGGACATGAATCACTACACTACGGTCAAGACCAACATGTTCAACGGCATACAGCACCCGTCCATCCTGTTCAAAAGGCTGGACGGAACCATCGAGGTACTGAGGGAGTTTGATTATATTGACTACAAGACTCGGATGAGTTAATCCAGATACTCCAGATCACTTTCCTGAATAAACGACACCGTAGCCGACGAAGTGGTCATAGCGCTCGCCAATGGGACGGTCATAGACCTTGACGAGGTACTCGTTGACGGTCTCATAGTGGTCGCCCTCGATTCTTGCGGTCTGACCGACAGTGGTACCGTCAGGAACCCAGAGGTACATGTAGTTGTAAGCGCCCTGTTTGAGCAACAAGTCGGCAGTGTAACAGCCTTCGGACGCGTCATATTTCATCATGGCTTGAGATGCTGGATATCCGTTGACCATTTCTCCATACAGCCAGACGTTGCCGCCATTGAGTTTTCCTCCTGTATCAAGGGTGAAATGGGTAATCATGTAGTCGGCCTGCACCGCACTCTCGCCGAAAGCCTCGGCATTGCGGACGGTGAAACGTCCAAACTGGGTTTTGTCATAGAGGTACTGCACCTCGTTGCGCGGCTCATCAACACCGAGCACAGCGTGATACATGGGATCGAAGTAACGTATTGACTGAACACCCATATTGAGGTTGTGGGCTGCGACCGTCTCAAAGCGGCGGAACTCATTGCCCGCAGCAAAGATGAGGTCGCGGTTGTGATCATAGGTCACATGGTCCACAGCGACCATCAAGGGCCTTGTGACCGTCACAGCGTTATCCTCACGGGAATTTTGGGTGACGACACAGGTGAACTCGCTGTAGGGGTCCTTGATCTGGTTGGGTTTATAGCGCACGTCGAAGGACAACTGCTGGAAGCGGTTGTTGTATTCCACATCGGTGCGCGAGGTGACCTGGGGCACAACACTCACCCTGCCCTCACAGACCGAGAAGCGCGTCTGGAACAGGACAGTCGAAGGGTCGTCCTGCTCATAGACACTGAGCAGATAGTTGCCGCTGACCAAGAACTCCATGTCCTCGTTGGGGAGCATGAACTGGTAGTTATAGTAATGGACATAAGTCGCCTCGCTGGGGGCATAGTCCAGAATGTCACCATAGTTGAAGCCGCTCACATACTCGCTCTCGACCAACTGCGATGGCTGCCAGTCGGCATTGCAGTGAGTGACGCTGTAGCGCAGATAGTGAACATCATAATCCAGATAGTCAAAGTTCACGACCAGCCTGTCGTTGCCATCCATCATGAGCACAGGAGGGATATACATATTGCTCTCGAGGCACACTTTGAGCGACCGAACATTGGTATCAAAGATGTGGACACGGGTATCCACCTTGTTCTGTGACAAGGCCATGAGGGCAACAAGGCAGCAGCAAAGCAGCGATATGGTTCGATTCTTTGTCATCATGAGTTCACATTTTTTCAATTAGATAGAATAACGGCACTTGAGTTTAACGGCACTGGCCTCAACGCAGCAGCAGATAAACCGTGTAGCCAATGTAAGCAGCCAAGAAGATAAAGCCCTCAACACGGTCGAACTTGTTCTTCTTGAAAGTGTAAATCACCAGATAAAGCATGATGGCAGACACCAGCATCACCACATAGTCCATTGCATTGATATCAACGAATTTCAATGGTTTTACTGCCGATGCCGTGCCCAGGATGAACATCAGGTTGAACAAGTTGCTGCCGATGACATTACCCAATGCCAACTGGGGATTCTTTTTGGAAGCCGCGATGACAGCGGTGACCAGTTCGGGTAACGAGGTGCCCACAGCCACGATGGTGATGGCAATGACCGCCTCGCTCATGCCCCATGCCCGGGCCAGGTTCTTGGCGCTATCCAGGAAGAGATTGCCGCCATAGATGAGCGCCACCAGCGAGATGACTGCGATGGGCCACAACAGCCAGGGACTCTTGCCGGTCAATGACGAGGAAGCTTCCTCGTCGGCTTCCTGTATCGCCGCTTTGGGGTCTTTGCCCTTTTGGACAACCACCCAACCCATATATCCGATAAAGATGATGAGCAAGAATAAGCCGTCAAGACGGATGAGGGAGTTCTCACGGATGCCAGGAATCATCGCATCGTTGGCAATCGCCATCACGAGGAGGGTCATGGCAATCAAGAACGGTATGTCACGACGGCGCTGCAAACGCTCGATGGCAAACGGAAATATCGCGGCCGTCACACCCAAAATCAGGAAGATGTTGGCGATATTGGAACCGATGACGTTACCCATGGCAATGTCACCGCTATTGCTGAGTGCCGAAGACACCGAAACGAACAATTCGGGCGCACTGGTACCGATGCCCACGATGGTCAGGCCAATGATGAAATTCGAAATCTTGGCCCGCTGAGCGATAGCCACCGATGAATCCACCAGATAGTTAGCCGCCAGCAAGAGCAGCCCAAGCCCGACAATTAGCAGCAGATAATCCACAACTGTATGCTTAAAATTATAGACCGAGAGTCTCTCTCATCGCCATCATGGCATCATTCAAGCCCTGAGGGTTGCGTCCACCAGCCTGAGCGAAATGAGGCTGACCGCCACCACCACCCTGGATGCACTTGGCAGCACCACGCACGATGTCACCGGCTTTCTTGCCGCTCTTGACGATATCCTCGCTGAGCATGACGGTGAGCATGGGTTTGCCCTCAAACTCGGTCGCTGCCAAGAAGGCAGTTGCAGTCGGGCAATCGGCTTTGACGGCAAGGGCCACACCCTTGACAACGTCGGGCAGACGATCACCGGTCAAGGTGATGACATTGATGCCATTTTCCTGCTTGGCCTCGCTCTCAAGTTGCTTGGCAAGGATAGCGATGCGCTGTTTCATGAAATCATCGACTTGCTTCTTGAGTTCAGTATTCTCGCTAAGCGATTTCTTGAGTGCCGTGATTGCATCAGGAGCATTATTGAGCAGTTCCTTGACTTGTGCCATGGTGTCCTGGAACTGGTCGAGCATTTCCTCGACATTGGCACCGGTTACAGCCTCTATGCGGCGGATACCGGCAGCGATGCTGCTCTCGCTGACGATGCGCACCATGCCGATATTACCCGTATTGGGCACATGAGTACCACCACAAAGCTCAACCGAGTCACCATACTTGATGACACGCACACGGTCACCATATTTCTCGCCAAAGAGAGCCATGGCACCCATCTGACGAGCCTCGTCGATGGGCATCTCGCGGTGTTCCTCACGCGGGATAGCGGTGCGAATCATGTAATTGGTGAGGTGTTCCACCTGGCGGATTTCCTCGGGAGTCACTTTGCGGAAGTGCGAGAAGTCGAAGCGCAACGTATGCGGGTCCACATAGGAGCCCTTCTGCTCCACATGGGTGCCCAACACCTGACGCAGAGCTGCGTGCAGCAGGTGAGTCGCCGTGTGGTTGCACTCGGTGGCACGGCGTGCCTTGAGGTCAATAGCGGCATGGAGCGTGGCATTCACGTCACTGGGTAGTTTTGCCGTGATGTGAACGGGCAGGTTGTTCTCGCGCTTGGTATCGGTCACCTCGATGATCTCATCGCCCAACTTGAGCGTGCCGCGGTCGCCCACCTGACCACCCATCTCGGCATAGAAAGGCGTGCGGTCCAGCACAATCTGGTAGAAGGATTTGTTCTTCTGTGTCACCTTGCGGTAACGCAGGATGTTCACATCGCACTCGGTGAGGTCATAGCCCACAAACTCGGTCACACCTTCCTTGAGTTCCACCCAGTCGGTCGCCTCGACAGCGGCAGCGTTGCGTGCACGCTGTTTCTGCTTCTGCATCTCGACGTTGAATTCCTCCTCGTTGACCGTCATGCCGTTCTCACGCAGGATGAGCTCGGTGAGATCCAAGGGGAAGCCGAAGGTGTCATACAGCGTGAAGGCCTCTTTGCCGTCAACGACTGTCTTGCCGGCCGACTTGGTGTCGGCGATGACCTTCTCGATGAGTTTCATGCCCGTTTCCAAGGTGCGCAGGAAGGCATCTTCCTCCTCCTTAGTGACGTGCTTGATGAGGTCGGCCTGTGCCTTGATTTCAGGATAAGCCTCACCCATTCCCTCAATCAGGGTATCAATGAGACGGTACATGAAGGCCTCGCGGAATCCCAAGAACGTGTAGCCGTAGCGCACTGCACGGCGCAGGATGCGACGGATGACGTAGCCGGCCTTGGCATTGCTGGGCAACTGGCCGTCGGCCACCGAGAACGCGATAGTGCGCACGTGGTCGGCAATGACACGCATGGCGATGTCCACATCCTTGTTGTCACCATATTTCTTGCCGCACATCTCTCCGAGTTTGCCAATGAGAGGCTGGAAGACGTCAGTATCATAATTGGACTTCTTGCCCTGCAGCACCATGCACAGGCGCTCCAGGCCCATACCGGTGTCAATCACCTTGTTGGGCAGCGGTTCAAGTGAGCCGTCGGCCTTGCGGTTATACTGCATGAACACTAGGTTCCAAATCTCGATTACCAGGGGGTTGTCCTTGTTCACGAGTTCGGCACCGGGAATAGCAGCTTTTTCCTCCTCGCTGCGCAGGTCGATGTGAATCTCGCTGCAGGGGCCACAAGGACCAGTGTCACCCATCTCCCAAAAGTTGTCATGGGCATTGCCGTTGATGATATGATCCTTGGGCAGATGAGCCTCCCAGAAACTTGCAGCCTCGTTGTCACGGCTCAAGCCATTGCTCTCGTCGCCCTCGAACACTGTCGCATACAACAGTTTCGGGTCAATCTTGAACACATTCACCAGCAGGTCCCAGCCCCAGTCAATAGCCTCGTGCTTGAAATAGTCACCAAAAGACCAGTTGCCCAACATCTCGAACATGGTGTGGTGGTAGGTATCGTGGCCCACCTCTTCCAGGTCGTTGTGCTTGCCGCTCACGCGCAGGCACTTCTGTGAATCGGCCACACGGCGCCACTGGGCTTCCTTGTTGCCAAGAATGATGTCTTTGAACTGATTCATACCAGCGTTAGTGAACATGAGGGTCGGGTCATCCTTGATTACCATAGGGGCCGAAGGCACAATGTGGTGTCCATGCTCCTCAAAGTAACGCTTGAAGGTCTCTCGGATTTCTTTTGCAGTCAGCATAATTTTTTATCTTAATTTGTTATTAGTGTTCTTTTTTTGTTGCAAAGTTTAAACGTTTTGTTTACCTTTGCAGTGTTGTAATCAACTTGCAAAGTTAGTTATTTCCATTAATCTGTGCAAGACCATGCAGGAACTGAATAAAAAATTCTATAAAATCGGTGACGTTTCGGAGATCCTGGGCATCCCCGAATCAACCCTGCGCTACTGGGAGACGCAGTTCACGATCATCAAGCCGCGACGCAACAAGAAGAACATCCGCTACTACACCCCTCATGACATCGAAATCATCAGCAAGGTGTATTATCTGGTGAAGGAGAAAGGCCTGAAACTGGACGCAGCACAGGCACAGATACGCCACAACCGCGACGGCGTTGACAAGCGCTATGACGCCATCGAGCAACTCAAGGCAATCAGGGAACAGCTGGTGGCATTCCAAAAGAGCCTTGACGACCTGTTTCCCGAAGTGAAACCGGACTGAACAAACTGAAGAGAACAAGACATCCGGACACTCGGTCAGGATAGTCAAAAAAATAGCCTGGCTACGTGCTTCTCGCATGTTGCCAGGCCTTGTTAATAATAAAATTAAACGTAATTTCCGGGTAGGATTTTTTTAGAAACGCATGCCCAATGTGAGCGAGATGCGATTGTTGTTGTCCTTGACGTCGGCACTGACGTTGGGCTCGTAGCCAAAGCGGTCATTGATGGGTGAGAACGCATTGTAAACACTTTCACGAATCTGATGAACGTAGGCCAGATCGGTATAGAATGACTTGTAGTGGTAGCCCACACCGCAGGTGATGTGCTGCACCGTGTTGTCATACTGGTAGGTGGGATTGGAACCCACGGTGGTGATGTTGTATTCATACTCATCCACACCCTTCTCGACCTGAGTCGTCTTGATGCTGTAGCCAGCACGCAGGCTCCAATTGGGATCGACACGGTACTCGCCACCCAGACGGATGATGTGCGACGGCTTGAAATAGGTCTTCACACGGTCGGTCACATCGGGATAGTCGCCACCGCTGACGTCACCGATGCGCATCGTCTGATTAGCCACATACTCGTAATCCAAACTGATGATACCACTCTTGCCGATCACACCGGCGACACTACCCATGAAACGCCAAGGGGTCTTAATGGTGTACTCGGTGGAGTAGTCATACCCGTTGTTGCTGCCCTTTTCAGCGCTGTAGAGCATATTTCCATCTTGGAAAGCCTTGAGTGAAGCAGCCACATAGTAGGTGTCACGCATGTCATAGTAGGTGGGCGTGTGGAAAGCAGCACCTAAACGCAATGTCTGGGTAGGTTTCCAGATGAGACCTAACTTGAAGTTGACACCGGTACCCTCGCTGTGCAGATAGTTGTACAGGCCCCAATCAGCATGGGTATTCTGATTGATGATAGGACTATCGAACAGGCTCTCGTCATCGGCCAAGACATAGGCGTTGTCCAAATTCTCCTCATAGGCCTGGAAACTATGGAAGTCAAGGTCCATGATGCCGAAGTCAAAACCGAAGTACAGCTTGTTGGAGATGTTACCACCGAAAGCGATGTTGTACTCGTCGGCATGTCCATGCTCGTCCACTTCGTAGTAGGCATTACCCTTGGTTCCTTGTCCATACAAGCCCTGCATGAGCAAACTGCCATCGCCACGGTCGTTGATGATGCCCACATATCCGTCGCCCTTGGTGGGCATGTCAAATGTGGTGATTGCAGCCCATGGTGCATAGGGATAGTCAAAATAGGGATTGAAGTCATCGGTCCAATAGAGGTCATCGGGCGTAAAATCCGCCATGTTGACAAACTCATCGGCAATGAAGTTACTCATTGAAGTCGGAATGTCAAGCACGCCACCGATATAATGACGGCTGAACGACTTGTTGCGGTTATAGGAGAAACCGAAGTTGAGATTGGGCACAGTCTCACTGTTGAGACGGATGGCACCGACATAACCCACATTGTTCACGTTGAACTTGGTCTGATTCATCTTGTCCACACCCGACTTGGTGCTGTTGAAGTCCAGACCCAAAGTGATTCCCAGGTCAGAGTTGCGATAGACACCGATACCGGCAGGGTTCTGCGTCATGGTCGACAAGTCGCCTCCGAGGGCTCCGAAGGCCCCTGCCATTGACTGGAATCGCGAGGTGCCCCGGAGATCGGTTTGTGACATCTGCAGGACATCAAAAGCATCCTGAGCGTTGATCAGTAAAGGAAGTCCGCACAACAGGAGGGCAAAAACTTTCTTCTTCATTTTTCAAGATATTTTAATGATCTTCAGTTAGCGAATGATTAAAAACTGTGTGTGGAAAGATGCCTTATCGACGACGTCCACCGCCACCCGATGATCCACCATGGCTACCGCCGCCTGATGATCCGCGGCTGCCGCCACCGCTGTAGGAGCCGCCTGACGAACCGCCGGATGAACGGCTGCCACCGCTATAGGAACCGCCGGAACGGCTGCCACCACTGTAAGAGCCACCTGACGAACGGCTGCCGCTACTGTAGCCACCCGACGAACGGCTGCCACCATAGGAAGACGGTCTTGAAACGCTGCCGCTGTTGCGGGTTGATACACCACTGCCGCGCGAACCCATGTTGCCGCCGCGAGTGCCAGCATATCCTCCACGAGTGCCAGCTCCAGTCGAACGGCTGCCAACGGTGCCGTTGCCACTGCGTGAAGAGATGCCATTGCGGCCGCCACTGGTTCCTTGTCCCACGCGTGAGCGTCCATTGCGATTGGTCGCGAGTCCGGCCCTTGAGCCGATGCTCGTGCCGCTCATGTGGCGACGGTCATAACCCGAACCGCGATGTCCCCAATCGGCATAATGATGGCCATAGTTGCCACTCCAACCCCAGTTGTGGTGCCAGCCCCAACCGTGATTCCAGCCCCAATAGGAAGAATACCAGGGACGATAGCCCCAATAATTCCAGTTCCACAGTCTGGGACCATACCAGCTATAGTGCCAGGGGCTGTACCATGAATACCAGGGATCATACCAACCCGTATACCAAGGCTCATACCAGCCCGTGTACCAGGGATAATAGGACGATGCCCAGCCATAGGAAGCATAGCCATAGTCACTGCCGACAATCAGGTTGATGGTGGGAGACTCATCATAATAGAGCTCCACCAAGTCATCATCGTCGCTGAGAATGACAATGTCCGGGTTGTAGAAACGCTCGATGCGACGAGTGTTAGCGAACGACTCCTCATAGAGGGTGTCCGTATCAAAGATTGTATCACCGTCAAGAGTAATTGCATACTCGGGATCATAAGCACCCCGACGGTTGTACTCATCCACATCGCGCTCAAGGCTATAGTTGCTTTGAGCTGCAACTTTGTACCTATCAGGTATCTCGCCATAGACAGCAACAGTCTTGGCGGGTTTGTTGACCTTCACGGTCTTGACCTCCTTGGGAGCTGATGAGGCATCATAGTAGATGTCATCATAGTCCTGGGCTTGTGCAAGCGGAGCTGCAAGAAGCGCCATCAGGCCCAACATTGGAAAAAAACGATACTTCATAGCTTTCATTACGTTTAAAATTGTTATTAACTGTTTTGTCTTTTAGACTTTTTAGTTTTTGAAAAGTTTAAGTAGTCAACCCAAATTCTTTATAAAAACGGTGCAAGTTATAACGCAAAAAAATAGCGATTGCGAATATTTTAGCAAAAAAATGCTAAAAGCAGGCAATTTTAACGATTTTGCGCACGGCATGTGTAGCAAAAACCGTGCCAGTCAGGGTAAGGCGTTAGGTTTTAGGCAATAGGCGTTAGGTTTCAGGTATGAGGAAAAATGATTAATTTTGCGGTTGAGTATGGGAAGAGAAAAAGTTTTCAAGTTTAAACAGTTTGGGGTATTGAACGACCGCACGGCGATGAAGGTGGGCACCGATGGTGTACTGCTGGGTGCCTGGTGCCCTGTTGAGGACGCCAGACGTGTGCTTGACGTGGGTACCGGCTGCGGTGTCATCGCCCTGATGGTGGCACAACGCAACAATGATGCAGTAATTGATGCCATCGACATCGACCATGACGCTATCGATGAGGCAACCCTCAATTTTGCTAACTCGCCATGGGGCGAACGACTGACAGCCATTGAGGGAAACTTCAATGACTTGAACACGGCTGTGGGCTATGACCTGATCGTGTCCAATCCACCCTACTTCACCGACAGCCTGCTTCCACCTGACGAAGCCCGCTCGCTGGCTCGCCACAGCAGGTCCCTCTCCTATCGGCAACTCATCGATGGTGCCGCTCGACTGATGAGCGATGAGGGCACGCTGGCACTGATTTCGCCCTGTGACGCGGAGGGCGAAATCATTGAGGCAAGTGCTTTTGCCTCGCTACCCGTTCGCAGGCTCACACGAGTCATTCCTGTCGAGGACGCGCCCGCCAAGCGCACACTGTGGCTGCTGTCGCGACGGGAGGTTCCCTACCTTGAGGACACCCTGACCATCGCACACCACGACGACACCTTCACAAACGAATATGTCAATCTGACAGGTGCTTTTTACCTGAAGATGTAACAACACTATGAACTCAATGCAAACCAAAAGAACAGACATTCAAGTGCTGCGTGCGATTGCCATTATTGCCGTTGTACTGATTCACACAAACTCATCTGACGAAACAGGTCAAATCGTCATCCGTCCTTTCGTTAATTTCTCGGTAGCACTTTTCCTTTTTCTCTCGGGTTATCTTACCAAACTGGAGAACAGTGACTGGAAGAGTTTTTGCATAAAAAGAGTGATGCGTGTTTTCATTCCATATGCTATATGGACCGTGATTTATGCATTGTTCAGAGGATCAATCAAGCGGATACCCATTAATCTCGTAACAGCGGGTGCTGCCGTTCCATTTTATTACATCTTCGTATATATTCAATTTGTGCTTCTTACTCCGTTGCTGGTGAAATTGGCAAAATCAAGGTATCGGTATTATGGATTTATCATCTCGCCGGTAGCACTGTTATTGTTCAATTACCCTTTGGCCATGACAAGCATCGGAACAACGAATCAGTTGTTCAGTCATTTCACGTGGCTGAGTTGTCTGAGCTGGTTCACATTCTATTATCTGGGTTTCTTGATAGGTAACCGCATCATAAATGTCCATTACTCAATAAAATCATTGAGCGTGCTCCTTACTATCTCAATCATCTTACAGATGATTGAAAGTTACGTTTGGCTAAAGGTTGGTGCATCAAACATTGGTACTCAAGGCAAGATGACCTCGCTGATAACAAGCATCATCGTTATGCTCATCGTACACGTTTTACTAACCGAGCGACGCATCAAGACAAAAAACAGATTTTTGCTGCTAACAGGGGATTATTCTTTTGGTATCTACCTGATTCACCCGTTGCTCATCAGTCTGGCGTTCAAATATGCCATCACCTATTATGAGCATATTCCTTATCTGGTAAATACAGCCATCATCCTCTTGATGTGTTTCCTCATCTGCCACTTGGGCAACAAGTTATTGCCGTCGAAAGCCAGTCGATGGCTGGGCTTGTCATGATTTCCGAGGGGGCTGTTACAAACTCAAGACAACATGCCATGAAGAAAATGAACCGAGCCTTTGGCCCGGTCCACATGATGATAGCGCGCTGTGCACGATCGACCCGAGAGCTGTGAATCACTCGGAGAGAACGAGACGGAAACCAATGTATAATGAGGTAGTGTTCGGACTATTGTATGATCTACTAGCCACTCGACACCAAGCAACGCGGTCGGTAAAGCTGCCGCCACGGAACACACGGTAATAACCCGATTCGGGACCAATGGGATCGGTCTGAGGTTCACTGCTATAGGGTCCATAATAATCCTGGCACCATTCACGCACGTTACCAGACATATCAAACAGCTGCAGCTCGTTATCTTTCTTCATGGCCACGTTATGAGAAATATTGCCTGCAGGATTACCACCATACCATGCGACCTCATCAATGTTGTCACTACCGGCATACAAGTAACTGTGGCTCATTTTGCCACCTCGGGCAGCGTACTCCCACTCGGCCTCGGTGGGCAGCCGGAATGAACGGTGGGTACGCTCATTCAATTTAGCGATGAACTCCTGACAATCATTCCACGAAACATGTGTAACCGGACGACAGAAACCACTTGAAAAATCACCTGGCGTTGTACCCATGACTTCCAGCCACAACTGTCGAGTCACCTCAATCTGTGACATATAGAAACTCGAGACAGTGACCTCATGGGCAGGATACTCATCTTCATCTGCATCTGCAGTCTGCTCCTCGGTAGCACCCATCGTGAAGGTTCCGCCCTCGATTGGAATCAACGAAAATCCCACGCCATTGAGATAGAAACTCTTGGAGCCATAGGGAAGATGAGCATCATCCGTGGGCCATTGATTCGTCAAGAGGTAATTAACAAGAACTGTGAGGTCATCCATGTCGACTCTACCGTCCTTGTTCACATCGCCTCGTCCATACTCTGCTCCATCGGTAAACGATACCAGGGAAACCACCACCAAACACAAGAATAAAACCAGTAAGGATAACTTCTTTTTCATCATCTTTCAATTTAAGGATTAATAATAACTGCGACAAAGATAACAAAAAAGACAGGAAAAGCCAAACCGAAGCAACGATTCTCATCCCACACCATGTCTTCACATCAAATCCGTCCCTTGTTTCCTAAAAAAAACAAAAGTCCCGAGACTGCTGTCAATCGGGACCTATATGTTCTGTGTCTAGTGATGCTTCGTCAGCAGTTCGGCACAAAGTCTAATTGTTTTATTATTAAGAAAAAGTCAGTTTTATTCGTTTGAAGCGGTTAAAAACTTCATCGAAGTCAATATAAAGACTAATCGAAATATAAAAAGTTTAATCACATACCCTTATTTAACATTTGTTAATATTTCTAGTCTGTACCATTGCATCTTATCCCCATAAATGGGGATATATTTTTAGATAAAAACATCAAAAAAAGGGATTGTAGTGTTTGTAGCACTGCAGTAATTTTGCAAAATGGAATAATCTATCAAAACGACATGAATAAAAACAACGATAAAACAAACAACAATGTCACCCGCCTGCTTGACAATGAACCTGTTGGCGCTACCGTCCAGGTGGTGCGCGTGATGGGTGACGGCGCATTCAGGCAGCGTTTGCTGGAGATGGGCTTTGTGCGCGGCGCCAAAGTCACCGTGCTGAAGAACGCACCCCTGCTTGATCCTGTGGAGTACATGATCATGGGCTCGCACATCTCGCTGCGCCACAGCGAAGCCACGCAGGTTGAAGTGACTGACGAGGAAGCTGACTTCTGCGACATGGAAGACGCGTTCCACGGCATTGTCGAGACCACTGTGGGCGGTGTTGACCCAATGGCTGATAACGTGTTGCGCGTCGTGCTTGTGGGCAACCCCAATTGCGGCAAAACCTCGCTATTCAACCAGGTGACCGGTGCCAAGGAAAAGGTGGGCAACTATGGCGGCGTGACCGTCGACAGCAAGGAAGGCTGGTTCACCATCGATGGCCGCAAGGTGCAGTTGGTGGATTTGCCCGGCACCTACTCATTGACAGAATACTCTCCCGAGGAGATGTATGTGCGCACCTACATCCGTGACAATCACCCTGACGCCATCCTCAACATTGTTGACGCCGGCAATCTGGAGCGCAACCTTTATCTCACCACTCAGGTGATGGACATGAACATCCCCATCGTCATTGCCTTGAACATGTGGGACGAGCTCGAGAAAAGCGGCGACAAGCTGGACATCGAGATGATGAGCCGACTGCTGGGCGCTCGCATGGTGCCCATGACCGCATTTAACGGACGCGGCGTGAAGGACGTGCTGAAGGCTACCATCGAAGCTATTGACGAGAGCGAACAGGAGACTCATCATCACAATGTGAACTACGGCACCCTCATCGAGGACTGCCTCAAGGAGTTGGGCGAAATGTGTCACACGCTGGATCGTTACACCGTGCTCAAACTCATCGAAAATGACCAGCATGCCATGAAATTGCTGGAGGGTCAAGAAAATGCCGAACAAGTCAAAGAGAAAGCTGCCGAGATGCGCCAACGCATCGAACGCGACTACAATGACGACATTGTGAGCGTGATCACCGACCTGAAATACGGTTTTGTGCGCGGCGCCCTTGCCGAGACGCTCACCACCAATCCCGAGCGTGCTGTCGGCGAGACAAAACCCGGTTACTCGCTGGACCGTCTGCTCACTAACCGCTGGTTGGCGCTTCCCATCCTGCTGCTGCTGATGTGGCTGATGTTTGAAGCCACGTTCACGCTTGGTGCCTATCCGCAGGAGTGGATTGAGAACGGCATCGGCTGGTTTGGCGAGTGGATTGGCAAAGCAATGCCCGACGGCATCTTGCGTGACCTGATTGTCGACGGCATCATCGGCGGTGTGGGCGGTGTGCTCGTGTTCCTGCCGCAAATTCTGATCTTGTTCTTCTTCATCTCGCTGCTCGAGGACAGCGGCTATATGGCCCGTGCCGCGTTTATTGTTGACCGCATCATGCACCGCGTGGGATTGCACGGCAAGTCCTTCATCCCCTACCTGATCGGCTTTGGGTGCGGCGTTCCCGCCATCATGGCCACCCGCACGCTGGAGAACCGTCGCGACCGTCTGGTGACAATCCTTACTGTGCCCTTCATGTCGTGCTCGGCCCGTCTGCCGGCCTATCTGTTGCTGGTGGCCGCATTCTTCACCGCCAAGCAGGGATTGATTCTGATGAGCATCTATCTGGTGGGCATCTTTGTAGCCGCCATCACCGCCATCGTGTTGAGCAAGACACTGCTCAAACATGACAAAACGCAGTTTGTGATGGAGTTGCCACCCTATCGACGCCCAACGGCACGCAATGCCACCATCCACATGTGGAGCAAGGGAAAGCAATACCTGCAGAAGATGGCTACCATCATTCTCGCGGCTTCAATCATCGTGTGGGCGCTGGGCTACTTCCCCAGGCATGAGGGGCAGACGCCACAGGAACAGATAGAGAATTCCTACATGGGCAAGATGGGCAAAGCCATTGAACCTGTTGTCGAGCCGCTGGGTTTCAACTGGCAAATGGGCGTGAGCGTTCTCACAGGTGCTGCCGCCAAAGAAATTGTCGTCTCGACGATGGGCGTGCTCTACACCGGTGAAGCCGATGCCGACGAGGAAAGCGCATCACTCAAGGAGAAGCTGCAAAACGCGACCAAGGCAGACGGCGAACATGTCTTCGACCCGATTGTGGCCTACTCTTTCATGCTGTTCATCCTGCTCTACTTCCCTTGCATCGCGGCACTTGTCGCCATCAAGCGCGAAGCAGGCACTAAATGGATGATCTTTGAGATATTCTACACCACTGGTGTGGCGTGGCTAGTATCCTTCATTTTCTATCAAGTGGCGAGAGCGTTATTATAAGTTAGGAGTTAGAAGTTAGAAATTAGGAGTTTATGTCAACATCTGCATTGATACAAACCATAGTGGTGCTGGGCATCGTGGCCGTGGCACTGGTGTATGTCTTGCGACGCGTGATCAAGATGACGCGCGGCAAAGGCGGCGATTGTGGCTGCGGCTGCGGCAACAACTGCAAATGCAAAAAAGAAAAAAGTCACTGATCAGTGACTTGAAAACGCTGGTGGTGACTTGTGGGTTAGCCGAAGAGGTGGCGGAAAGCGTCCTCGACACGGGCGACCTCAACGACCTTGATGGTCCACGCGTCGCGTTTCACGCCCTTGAGGTTATTCTTGGGGATGATAATGGTGTCGAAGCCCAGTTTCTGCGCCTCGGTCACACGTTGCTCACAGCGGGTGACTTGACGGATTTCGCCCGACAGTCCCACCTCGCCCGCAAAGCAGACATTAGCGTTAATCGCCATATCTACATTGGATGACAAGATGGCGCTGATGACCGCCAAATCCAAGGCAGGATCATTGACCTTTATGCCCCCCACGATATTCAGGAAGACATCCTTCTGCGCCAACTTGAAGCCAAGGCGTTTCTCAAGCACAGCGAGCAACATGTTCATGCGCCGCTGGTCAAAGCCTGTCACCGAGCGCTGCGCAGTGCCATAAGCCGCGGTGCTGACCAAGGCCTGCACCTCGATGAGGAAAGGTCTCATGCCGTCGATAGTGACACCGATGGCAGTGCCCGAGAGTTCACCGTCACGGTCACTAAGCAGCAACTCGCTGGGATTCGTCACCTCGCGCAGTCCGTCTTCCTTCATCTCATAGATGCCGATCTCACTGGTGTTGCCAAAGCGGTTTTTGATCGGTCGCAGGATGCGGTACAGATAGTTGCGGTCACCCTCGAACTGAATCACCGCGTCAACAATGTGCTCCAGCACCTTGGGACCGGCGATGCTTCCCTCCTTGTTAATGTGTCCGATGAGGATGACAGGGGTGTAAGTCTCCTTGGCATAGCGCTGGAAAGCGGCAGCACACTCACGCACCTGGGTCACGCTTCCCGGGGCACTTTCTAGCTGTTCGCTTGCAATGGTCTGAATCGAATCCACAATAATCAACCCCGGCTGAAAAGCGCGGATGCTGTTGAAAATATTGTCCAGCGATGTCTCACACAACAGATAACACTCGCAATCCATGTGTCCACCAGCAATGCGGTCGGCACGCATGCGCAACTGCTGCGGGCTCTCCTCGCCCGAGACATACAGGACACGGCGCGAACGGATGCGCAACACGTTCTGCAAGACCAGCGTTGACTTGCCGATTCCCGGTTCGCCACCCAGCAAGACAATGCTTCCTGGAACGAGACCGCCACCCAGCACACGGTTCAACTCACCACTGGGCAAATTGATGCGCGGCTGATCCTCGGCACGAATCTCGGAAATTTTGACAGGTTCCTGCAATCGGCGGGGGCTCTCCCCTGCCCCAGCAAAACGGGCTGGCGATGACTTGGGTGCCTTGGGTTCCTCGATAAAGGTGTTCCATTCGCCACAAGCGGGACACTTACCGAGCCATTTTGGGGACTCATTGCCGCAATTCTTGCAGAAGAAGGTGGTCTTGTTGGCAGCCATGATTATTATCGGTTGAAATTGAATGGATTAACGGCGGAAGAACTCGCTGATGGTGATAGCTGCGGCAACACCCACGTTGAGGGATTCGCTGCCGGCAGTTTTGGCTTTGGGAATGAGCAAGCGGTGATTGACGTGCTTGGCTACTTTGGCACTGATGCCCTGCCCCTCGTTACCGAAAATGACAAAACCCGTTTTGCCCAAGTCGCTTGTATAGATGTCCTTGCCATCCAAGAAAGTGCCGTATACAGGCAGGTCGGGGAACTGCTCAAACAGATCCACCAAGTCACCATAATGCACCTTGACACGGGCAATGGCGCCCATGGTAGCCTGCACCACCTTGTGGTTATACACATCCACTGTGGTGCGGCTTGCAAAGATATCATGAATACCAAACCAATCGGCAAGGCGGATAATCGTGCCCAGATTGCCGGGATCTTGAATATTGTCAAGGACGATATTCAGACCGCGTGCCACACGGTCATTATCGATGCTGTCCTCGGGTTTCTCATAGACGGCGATCACGTCGCTGGGCGTGTCAAACTGAGAGATGCGCGCCATCTGTTGGCTGTTGGCGAACACGATTTTGTCATAGTGCTCGGCCGTGCCACACTGTTCATACCATGAACGCTTGGCGATGAGCCAACGGCAGTTGAAATGCTGCCAGGTGTCGCGCACGCACTTGGTGCCCTCGGCAACAAACAGCCCTTCGTCATCACGATATTTCTTGGCAGCAAGGCTACGGACAACCTTGAGGATGCCGTTGTTCATGTCCATCATAAGGCAGCCTCCTGTTTGGTTACCAACTCGTTGAAACGCAACAGAATTGAGCAGAACTCCTCACTGAGCAACGAGATGACAGGTTGAACAATCTCGTTGGGCACTTCATCAACAGCCGACGAGATTGAGCCCGCAATAGCGGCTATCGTGTCGGCATCGCCTGCCAGAGCCACTGACAGACGCACCACATCCTCATAATCCTTTCCCTCGATAAAGCAAGTGATGGCCTCGGGGACGGTGCGCTGGCAAGTCTCGTCAAAGGTGAACGTGGGACGAATCTCCTCGAGCGTGCGCGACAAGTCATAGTTGAACGTGTTGGCCACATAATCGCGGATTTCCTGCTTGGTCTTGCCCTGACGAGCAAGGAAGATGGCAGCTGCAGTAGCCTGAGCGCCCTTGATGCCCTCGGGGTGATTGTGGGTGACTTCGGCCGAAATCTTCGCCAAGTCCAAGGCCTCGTCGAGCGATTGCGCATAGTAACCCACCGGGCTCACGCGCATGGCCGACCCGTTGCCAAAGGAGTTGTAAGGCTGAGGATCGCTGTCATGAATCCAACGGGCAAAACGTCCGCCGTAGCCCCTGTCAGGGTAGTTCCAGCAAAAGTCCAACATGATGCGAACCAATTTCTCGGGTGTGTGCTGGGGATCCTCCAGCAACCACAGTGCATTGGCCATGGTGAGCACGGTGTCGTCGGTGAAAGTGCTCTTGGGCGTGAACAAATCAAAATTGTGGTCCCTCGTGGGGTTAAACTCATAAGCCGACCCAATGACGTCGCCGGCGATGGCTCCTATAATTCCTTTCATCTTTTTCTAAGTTTTGACATTACAAATTTACAACTATTTCTCCAATCGTGGCGCACATGGGGTCACAATTATTTTCAAGAGGCCCACGGAATGAGGTACTGGTTTCCCTGACGTGGAGCGGTGGTCGCAGGACTCATCGCCAGAACCGCATTACGCATCGAGGCGATTGTCGTCACATTGCGCCAACCCTGTGTGCAGTTGCGAATGGTGAGCACGGCCATTCCCGCATACAGTCCGGCAAGGTCGAGCAGAGCACGCTTCACAGTTTCCAGACTTGAAAAACCAGTCGCATTGATGCTGGCAAGGCGGCGGCCCTTGCACTCAAGTGACGCACAAATCATGTCATCACGATTCACGATATTGGTCAAGTTCTTTTCCATTGTCATTTCCTCCTATTTTTGTTTGACAATGCAAAAGTAGACCATCGTAGTGCCAAAATCGGGCACTATTCATTAAAAAGAATTTAAAAATCAAGGGAAGCACAACGGACAACCGTGATGCTTCCCTCTATTCCATAGAATGTAAATCTATTATCTGCTTATGTTAAAGTAATTAGAAGTGTCTGTGTATTCTAACTTATCCCGCCATTACTGAATGGCCGAGAACATAGCGCTGATCGCGTCAACCGCACCGTTGATGTAGGCATAGATGCAGCTGATCAGGCCGATGAAAATAACACCTGCCACACACAAGATGAGGCCCAGACGCTCGGTCCAGTGACTCTTGATGGTGGGGATGACACAATCGTCCTGACGCAAGAACATCGCCTTGACCACCAGCAGATAGTAGTACAACGAAATGATTGTGTTGACCAATGCGATGAGCACCAGAGCATAGATAGCAACCGAGCCCTGATGGCAAGCACCGACAAAGATGAAGAACTTGCTGAAGAAGCCTGCAAAGGGAGGAATACCACCCAGCGAGAACATCGCCAGCATCATCGTGAAGGCCAGCCAGGGATTGGTCTTGAACAAGCCGTTGTAATCGTCCATGGTCACCTTGCCCGTCTGACGCTCAATGGCAGCAATCACACCGAAGGCGGCGAGGTTGCTGAAGATGTAAACGAGCACATAGTAAATCATCGAAGACATGCCCATCACGTTGACGGCAATGATACCGAGCATGATGTAGCCTGCCTGGGAAATCGACGAGAACGCCAAGAAGCGCTTGAGGTTGCGCTGACGGATGGCGAACAGGTTACCCAAGGTAATGGTGAGAATGATGATGGCATAGAGCATCCACTCCCACACTTGAGAGTAAGCAGCGCCGAACACCTGCACCAGAATCACCAGGAACGAGAACGCAGCAGCGCCCTTGCTGATGACCGACAGATAGCTGGTCACAGCAGTGGGAGCACCCTGATAAACGTCGGCGGTCCACAGGTGGAACGGCACGAGCGAGAGCTTGAAGCCCACACCAGCGATGACAAAAGCCAAAGCGGCAATGAGCAGTGCCGAGTGGTTGCCAATGATCATGGTGGCAATATCCTTGAAATAGAGCGATCCGCTCATACCGTAGACAAACGAGATGCCCAACAGGAAAATTGCCGATGAGAAAATGGCGGTGAAGATATACTTGGCAGCCGCCTCGTGTGACTCGTAGTGACGTTTCTCGAAGGCTGCGAGTGCCGCGATGGGCAACGAAGCCGTCTCAAGACCGATAACGAACAGCAGGAAGTGGCGCGCCGAGATCATGAGGAACATGCCGAACAGCGTCAACAGCGTCAACTCGTAGAACTCGCCACGACGCACGCTGACGAAGTCGCTGTTGGTCCATTTCACGGCCTGCAAGAGCACCAGCACGAGACCCACGTTGAGGATGTTCTTCATCACCCATGTGGGAGCGTTGGACTCAAACATTCCGCCAAAGGCCTCACCGGTAGCAGCCGGCAAGCAGAAACAGTATATCGTGTAGAGCGCCGTCAAGATGACCGTGAACACGGGCAGATAACGCTGCATGCGCTCGGGCATGAAAGTGTCATAGATGAAAACTAACAGGAAAACCAGCAACAGGCCAATTTCCTGCGGCATCAATAAGAACTGTGAATAATCCATCATATCTTAATTATTGCATTTTATCAGGTTAAACACTTTCTTTACAATACACTGGGCAGAGCAGCCTGCAGCGCCTCGACAACGGGGTTGAAGCTGCTCTTGATAATGTCAACAAAGAAGTCGGGGAAACAGCCGATGGCTGCCACAGCGAAAATCAATGTTGCTGTGGACAGGCGCTCCTCCCAGCTGGCATCGGTCAACGTGCGGTGGTGCTCATCCTGCACCTCGCCGAAGAGCAACTTGGCGACAACGCGGAGGATGTAAACCGCAGTCACGACAATCGATGTGGTCGCCATGATAGTGAGCACGCGGTGGAAAGTGTCGGTGTGCTGGAACGAGCCGAAGAAGATCGTCATCTCGGCAGCGAAACCACTCAAGAACGGCAGACCCAGCGATGCCAGACCGGCAATTACATAACCCACACCCAGATAAGGCATGATGTGCATCATGCCGCCCATGTCGCGAATGTCACGCGTGTGGGTGCGACCGTAAATCATACCGATGAGGGCAAAGAAGAGGGCCGTCATCAAACCGTGCGAGAGCATCTGCAGCACAGCACCGGTCATTGCCGTGGTGTTGAACATGAGGATGGCGAAAAGCACCATACCACAGTGGCTAACCGACGAGTAAGCGTTGATGTACTTGAGGTCGGTCTGCACACAGGCGCTCAATGCACCATAGACGATGCTTGCACCCGTCAGCAACAGGAAAATCCATGCCAACTCATTGGCAGCAAACGGCATCAGGTAGATAGCGATGCGGAAGCAGCCGTAACCACCAAGCTTCATCAGTACACCGGCGTGGAGCATCGACACCGCAGTGGGCGCCGAAGCATGACCATCGGGAGACCATGTGTGGAACGGGAACATGGCACCAAGGACACCGAAGCCGACAAAGGTCAAGGGGAATAGCACATACTGCCAACTGTGAGGAATGGCATCATTGTGCGCGATGTCCAGGATGTTCATCGTGAGGGGCTGTCCCTCGGGAGCCGAATGGAAGTAGATGCCGATGAGGCCAAGCATCAGGAATGCCGAGCCACCCATGAGCATCAGGGTCAACTTCATGGCACTGTAGTTCTTGTTGCCGCTGCCCCACACACCAATGAGCAGGTACATGGGAATCAGAGCGACCTCATAGAACATGAACATCGTGAACAAGTCGATCGAGATAAAGAAACCGAACACACCCGTGGAAAGCAGGAAGAACCACATGAAGAACTGTCGAGGCAGCGGGTTCATCTTCCAGGATGCGAACACACCGGCGAACACAATGAACGCCGACAGTAATATCATCACGACGCTGACGCCGTCCACACCCAATGCCAAATGAACATTGAAGGGCGCGTACCACATCACGTCGCTGCGCAATATCATCTCACTGGTGTCGCCACCGGCGCGTGCGTCAAGGAAAATCTTGACGAGCATGGCGGCAAGCACCATGAGCACGCTGGCACCGACAACGGCAACGGTCCTGATGGCCTTGATACCCTGGTTGCGGCACACGGCCAGACCACCAAGAGTCAACAAAGGCACAATCACAAAATAAATCAGTATATTATTGAAGATTTCCATTTGATATATCCTTTCTAATTTGTTAGACCGTTGATTAGATTAATACACAAACCATGGTGATTGCTGCAATGAGCAGGGCACCAATCAAGTAGATGAACACATAGGCCTGGATGCTACCCGACTGCAAGCGACGGATGCCGTAGGACAACGAGTTGGTCGAATCGGCCAGCAAGTTGAAGAAGCCATCGATGATGTGACGATCAAACCATGCGATGGGCACGCAGATGGCCTGGAAAATCACCTTGTGGGTAATGAACTGGTAAAGCTCGTCCATGTAGAAACGCCTGTAGGAGGCCGTCCACAAGCCGCGCATCGCGTTGGCCATGCGCTCGGGCAGCGGGTTCTCCTTGAAGTACATCAATGTGGCGAGACCGATACCCACCAGTGCCACAACCACACTTGAACCGGCAACGGTCCAATCGATAGCCGTGTGCAGGTGATGTCCGTCCCAAGTCACCATATTGTGGAAAGGCACGAAACCGGCAACACAAGAGATGACGGCGAGGATGATGAGCGGGAGCGTCATCGTCCAGGGCTGATCCTTGGGTGCGTGATGTGCGTCATGAACCTCATGTTTCTTCCAGAAGAAGATGAGGTAGTAGATGCGGAACATGTAGAAGGCGGTCATGCAAGCCACCATCGACATCCACAGTCCCCAACCCAAGCCGCGCTGGTAGGCAGCGACGAGAATCTCGTCCTTGCTCCAGAATCCGGCGAACGGGGGAATACCGGCAATTGCGAGACAGCCGATGAGGAAGCAGAAACTGGTGATGGGCATGAACTTGTGCAAACCGTGCATCTTGTCGTTCTCATTGCTGTGAACGGCATGGATAATAGCACCGGCACACAGGAAGAGCAACGCCTTGAACATAGCGTGAGTGAACAGGTGGAACATCGACGCCATGTAACCCAAGCCGTAGCCCTCGTGAATTTCGATGAGCGAGTTGTTGTTGGAGCTCACGGCCAGCGAGGTCATCATGAAGGCAATCTGCGAAATGGTCGAGAACGCTAGCGCACGTTTGATGTCGCTCTGGGTGCAGGCAATGGCGGCGGCATAGAAGGCCGTGAACGCGCCAACGACCAGGATGATGTTCATCGCACCCTGAACGAGCACATAGAGCGGGAACAACCTTGCCACCAGGAACACACCAGCGACAACCATGGTCGCGGCGTGGATCAGCGCCGACACGGGAGTGGGACCCTCCATAGCATCGGGCAGCCAGATGTGCAACGGGTACATCGCACTCTTACCGGCACCGCCAATGAAGATGAAGGTCAACGCCCATGCCATCACCGAGCAACCCAGGAAGGTGGCGCCTCCAGCAGTGCTGATGGCGCTCTGGGCGGTTTCCAAGCTGCCCGACATCGTGGGTCCGAAAACCAACTGGTTGAAGTCAAACGTCTTGGTGTAATAGCTCAGAATCATGATACCCAACAGGAAGAACAGGTCAGCCAAGCGGGTGACGATGAAGGCCTTCTTGTTGGCATGGTTGGCGGCAGGCAGTGAATAATAGAAACCAATGAGCAGGTAGGATGACAGACCCACCATCTCAAAGAAGATGAATATCTGGAAAATGTTGGTGGCAACCACCAGACCCAGCATCGAGAACGTGAACAACGCCAGGAAGGCGTAATAACGCTGGAAGCCCTTCTCGGCATTGCCGTCGTGGTCGCTCATGTAACCGATACTGTACAGGTGCACCATGAGCGATACGGTGGTGATGACCACAAGCATCATCGCTGCGATGGGATCCACCAGGACACCCATGCGAACGACCAGCGTATCGGTAAACGACAACCAAGCGGGATTGGCGACAACGACGGCTTGACGAACGCCATCCACCATCTGGCCTTGACCGCTGCCAAAGAAATAGGTCAGCGCAACGCCGTATGCAAGGATGGTATCGACGAGCATCGCCAGCACGCCTATCCAGCCGGTGATTTTTCTACCCATTTTCACCCCGACGAGTCCCAGGAACAGGAACATGAACAGGGGTAATGCTACAACTACAATTGCTAAACTTAATGGCATAATCGTTAGAATTTCAGTTTAGTGATTTGGTTGATGTCCACGTTCTTGGCCAAGCGGAACACATTGATGATGATGGCAAGGGCCAACGCCGTCTCGGCCGCTGCGATAGCAATCGCAAACAGCGAGAAGAACATGCCGT